>Ga0307518_10000013_pt1 | contig 121239 bp, 164 predicted proteins | sample 25_EM_MG_FD_203889 | JGI IMG/M metagenome (GOLD analysis project Ga0307518, IMG submission 203889) | Populus trichocarpa ectomycorrhiza microbial communities from riparian zone in the Pacific Northwest, United States - 25_EM | ecosystem: Host-associated > Plants > Roots > Unclassified...
GGTTGTATGTTCGGCAGGTGTGTTCGCACCTGATAAGTTCATTATGCATTAACCATAATGCTACACGGAATCAAGGAAACAACCGTCTTCCTTGAAGTCCGACGAGGACTATGACCCGACAGTGAGTGATTTAGAGTAAGGTTCTATATATCATGTTAGACATGGTCCCATTGCCTGCATCTTTGGAATGGCATCTGCATACATATACAATTTATGACTTCCAAGTGCCTAACTAATGATGCTCCGAATGTTCAAAATGATTACCCTCCCACGGATGCCGCAAGCCCTGGCAGTCAGTCAATCGTTAGCTGTACCAAGAACCCTGGGAGAAAAAACATACCAGTAACTTAGGGCCATCCTCTCTACGTGTGAGAAACGAATATTTAATTGGCACTAACAAGAAGAAATGTGTTGGCACCCACCGCGCTCTGTAGAACATGAAGAACCACATGGACGCTCCGAGGAGTTTCGAAAGGAACTGGTATCTAAACCCAGGTAGATGAGGGTTAAATCCCGACGCTGTTATAATCACTGAGGATGGGCATAACGGTGGACGAGGGAAACAAGTTGCTCACGGTGACTTCCGCCTGCCATGATGAAAGTTCGGGAGACTTGCGCTTGTTTGGATTTATTTACCCGGTACTATCAAATGTCATTACTAATGTTGTCACTAAAAGTACAAGTCATTGATCGACCTTGTCTCATTCTTTCACAGGCTTTGTTAGTCCTGACTTGCAAGATCACAGATAATGAGCTGGGTATCTGGAGTAGGAAGAATGAAAAAATATATATATTCGGGATCTGTGGGACACGCTGAGCCGTCAGTGAATCGCGAGGTATCATGTAATCCAGCAAAGGTTGATGTCCTTTGACAAAATCCAGAATACTGGGCAGTCCGAATGCGAAGGAAGTCTTCCCTACGTAGACCAAGGACACCAAGGAAGGCAGTCACCCTTTCAGGAAAGCAGGTCCTGGCAATGTGCATGAACCGTGCGTCTCGGAACAATCCTCCATCGTTTTCGGGAACGGTAAGTCAACGGCCACGCCAAGATCTGACGATGGACCACCTCGTTCCATCCAATAAGCCATGACAGATGAATCAACGATTAGGGTTGGGTATAATTTGTATATTTGTCATTTAACATGTACTGAACAATGACACAAGTTATCGCGGTAAGTGTGCATGTGCCATAAGGAAGCAATAATCTACCGTACTCCGCTACTATCGCAGGTCCCGCGAAATGAGGTACCTCTTTGCCTCTGCTTTCGGTCCAGTGATCCGCAGGCGCACTGATTGTGAGTATGACCACCACTTTCCCCTGAAGGTCCAAATAGCAGCGGTCTGGACGCAATTGGCCACGGATCGGAGTGCAACTTGACCAGCTTCTTTGCTTCATATGTAAAATGTCGATCTATGGGGAACCTCGTTGGACTACCGGGGAAGACGGGTGCGTCTTGGAGAAGGAAGACACGATGCCAACGGACCGGTAAGCACACCGGGCCAGACAGCCGAAACTTTCAAGACACAGGTGACAGAACACCCCACCATTTCGTTACAGGAGTGGGGGTGAATTGGCAACAACATATGGAAATGGATGTGAAAGGCCAGCATTAATCCGAAGCACACACGACACCAGGGGTGTCGGTGCTTCGGATCAGGTGTGATCCCTGCGCCTTGTTCCAATGCCGATCATTTCTGCCACACTCACCCACAGCTCAAAGGAGGCTATGGACCGACAGTTGGCAGGTAAGCCTATCTGTCCTGGTGTTGAACATGCACCTGGCAGGCTGGGGGCTTCAGATAGCGAGGATGAAATCTGGTGGATGCATTTTCATATTGACGCCATCAGCATGCAACGAGTTAGAATGCATCTCCGATAGCCGGAAACGAAGCACACCGCATCACAGATCCTCGCTAGTTAGTCGATTTTCTGTCGGATGCCTTCCATGACCAATGCTTGGGTGTTCATCAACATCATGGATTGTGACTGGCAGAGGCACCAGAAAGTTGATCCCATAGGCCGTGCAAGGAGGTGTACAGGTGGTAAAGAAGGCAATGGGCATGGCGCCAAGGCCCGCTGCAGGCTGGCAGGATCAACACGCGTCACAGGCCAGTCTGCTCATGGAGGCGGACTAGGACTTGTTAAGAGCGGCGTGGGACCCGCAGATTCGAATCTTCACAGCTGCACAATTGGTTCAGTGGAACTCGGGAACACCCGATTGAGGACTTTTATACAATGATTTGGTCACTCCCTTGTCCTTTTTTTCGCTGAGCGACGAGAACCAGCTTGACCTGCGGCCCCGCACAATTTATGAGCGCTTTAAGTAATCAGAGACGAGTTGATGAGTGAATAATCATAGTTCCAAGTCGTCAGAGCTACGCACTGCAGTCAGTACTTATGGCAGACCTCTTCTGTCCAACAATGAATCGAACGTACATGGTACATACTACTTGGTGCAATATGCCTCGACCAAGATAAATTGTGATTCTTATATATAAATATTACATAATTATATGTTTTTAGGAAATGCCGTAACCGATCCAGTGCACGGCACCAGCCTTGTCTACTTTGCTTTTACTACTTTCGCGTCATTCCTGTGACTCTTCAGGTTCAGGTCTTTTTTCTTCAACAAACACTTCAGCGCGTGTGCTGACCGTCGACTTCGATGGCACCAGCGTCGGTGGCGGGTAGTAACTCGTCCAGTTTGGTGAAGAGGGCCCCTCGACCAGTACCATGGCGCCCCACCAAAATCATGAATGTGCGCGACCTATCCAAAGACGATGATTTCTTAAGCCACCTTCTCGTCGAAAAACTTGGAACGGGTGGTGTACCCCTCTATGTTCACAAGATGGACCCGTCTCGGAAGCTCCCTAAAGTTGATGCAGAAGATCTTATGGTCATTGTTAGACGCGTGCGTGTCTCTTATTTTCATGTTACTCCGTTCACGTTTTGTCCTTCGCGTGTCCAATACTTGCGTCATGGTATGCCACCATAAAGTTGGTTACGAGTAAGCTTGGGCCTCACATTGCTGTCCGTCAAGCTGTGGACGAGCTCTTGGCGTTCGTTTTGCTTGTTTTCACATTCACGCCAAATGCTAAACATCTCACGCTGGCAGCCTTCCGCCTGTTCGTTTCTACCTCAAGCCATACACACAAAAGCAAATTAATGCCTGTGCCACGTGAGTGAGACCTGTGTCACTGCCTACAACCCCTCGACGTCTCTCTTCAGGCATGCGTCTCGATATTTCGAACTCTACAACCCAAATGGTTCCATAGAAATTGCCCATACATCAAGGTACTCGCACAAGACGGGAAAATCGGAGTTGTGCATCCTCGCTACTCGACCCCTAACTCCTGGCATGGTTATCGCTGAGCTGAAGGGCTCCATGGCCCATTTGTCGACAGAGGAGGATCGAGAGTTGAAGCGGACCGACCTGAGAAATAGCGATATTAGACGGGATTTTAGTGTGATCCACTCACGGCAGATGAAAAAAAATCACTTATTTCTGGGTCCTGCCCGGTTCGTGAATGTAAGTCACAAGCATGCATTCACTGTGCCCATTGTCACGCCTCGCATTTCTCCAGCATGATTGCGAAAATAACTGTGAACTTTTTCGAGAAGGCAAATACATTACTTTTCGCGTAGTGCGGCCTATCGCCGTTGGCGAGGAAATAACAGCTCACTATGGTGATGGTTACTGTGCGTAGGGGCTCATTCATCGATCTACATCTTCTGACGGTGGCATCAAGTTGGCAGGAAGAATCGCTTCTGCCTCTGCGAAACCTGCGAGAAGAACAGACGAGGTGGATATACCCCGGAAAACCCAAACGGTGGCAATGACTCAGATGCTGGAGCATCGGAAGATGAGTTAAGCGATTCCGAGCCCGCTGCCACCGAGGTAGGCAATGTCAATGAGCGGAGAACTCGCAGAGGCGTGTATGCTATCATTCAAGAACACGATGATTCAGATGAAAGTGAAGATGAGGAGAAGGAAACGGACAAACCATTAGCGGATGCCCATGTTGATCTTGATTTGGAACTAGGGAGCCACCCCTCTTCATCCAGGCGGCCGTCGGCGTCTCGCAGATCTGTCTCAAGGTTAGTCCTTCTTAAGGATTGCTTTCCTTTGCTTATGTAATTTAGCAGCTCTGCACCACGGAGCCATTCATCCAGTGTACCTGAAGACACGAAGGAGGCATTCACGTCTATCATATCGACACGGAGGCAAAAGCAAACTACCTCGGTAACTGCGCCCGTACTCTCATCCAAATCTCTGACACCCATACCAAATGGCTGTACACGACACCCGTCAAGAGCTAGCAGGGGAAGCGCCAGTAGGATGTCGACTCCCATCAATGGCAAGGGACAGGAGAAAGAGAAGATTCCCATAAAGGAAGAGCCCGAACCACGAGTGTTGCGCATACGGCCCACTTTGCCTTCCGATAAGGGCGAATCTGTTGGTGCAAGCAAACGCACAGTGCCCCTTGGGCCAGATGGGCGTTCACTGCCTATCTGTGTAACTTGCGGGAACGTTCTGCCTGTGATATCTATCAATAACCAAGTTGTTTGGGGTCTCCACCTCGACACGTCGCCGCGGCGAGGAAGGAAGTGCAAGGTCCAACAAGAGTGTCCACGGTAAGTTAGAATTTTGGAAAAAGGCCAAGCATCCTAATTTCACGTATTCGTTTTCTGGCCCTCAGATGTTTGCGCCATTTCGCCATCTATGGCCACTCTTGGCCCGCGCGCTTGCCTAGTCAAGTTGTTGGTCCTTCTGGACGAGATGATCCGGAACCCTCACGACGTGCCATACAGAAGGCCTCGTCTACTGCAGAGCGGAAACGACCTCCAGGTGGAGATGAGCGATCGTCGAAGAAAAGTAAGACTGACCAAGCACTTGTCGTGGAAATGTCCTCAAAAGCAAAGGAGATGCTGATACCTCCAAAGCGGAAAAGGGGTAGACCTCGCAAGCACCCCTTACCACAGGAAGAACCCCCCAAACGTAAACGAGGCAGACCACGTATACATTCTCCTTCTCGCTCACACCTCCCCTCGACCCTCAAACCTACAACTTCAACGTCCCGCCCTCCTGCAGGCGTGCGATCGAAGAGTTCAAGTCCATCTGAATGCAGTTATGTTGGGCCGAAGTCTTTGGCAGTGCAGTCACAACCACGAGACTCAAATGGCCGCTTTGGCAAGAAATCAACAACCAACGGCAGAAGAAAGCAAGTATCCGCAGTCGTGGCACGAGCTCAACGAGTGCTACAGAGGCACAAAGTGAAGAGTTGGTTAGAGGATAACCATGAACAAGAGAGTCTGACAGATGCGGAGGCGCGCCAGACAGTTTCGAAGCAGGCTATACTCACTGACGTTAATGCTTCACCCCGTCTAACTAAACGACTGCGAAACAGTACCAGCATGACAAATACAGTAGACCGCCAGACAACTATCAAGAGAACTACGCCTACTGATCTCGATGTTTCACCCCGTCCGACTAAACGGTTGCGAAACGGTACTCATCCTGTGGACGGTGATGATGATCCTATTCCACTAAGTACCTTGGGCTCTACGTCCTTCCGCTTTAATGGATTGAACGGAAGCCTGCTGTGTCGTCCGAACCCGACAAACTATGCTCGTAGAAAGTGGGCTCCGGACCCTTGTGAGGGAGACCCAGTTCATGATGACGAAGATACAGCAAGCTCCCTGCGCACATTGGAAAGCGATAGCAACGGCCCTGTCACACCCGAGGATCGTACACCCCTTCCTATTCCTGCTCCAATCTCATTCATTCAAGAGCGCCATAAAACCATTGTCCCAGATGCGTCTCCGCGCTGTTCCACCCCACATGTTCGTGCCAGTAGTATCGCCAGCGTGCTGGTTTTTAAACCCTCTCCGGTTAATTTCGCAAGGCGCCGGTGGTCCTCAACTACCAAATCTCCACTGGAACTAGGGTCCGGTACCCGTCGGAGCCAGAGGTTGAGACCGAGAGCATCTTATCCGGGAGAGGATGACCTGCTTCTATTCACGCAGTCTCAAATGGCTTCCGCATTAGATGTGCCATCAATACTCACTGGTCGATCAGTTTCACCAGGAAAAAATCCGAAAACCGGTGCTACCTCCCACGAAATTTCAGAACCAATAGTCGAAAATGTACGTATCTTGCGCAGGTATTTCCATGTCATTTGATTGAGCGCTCCACAGACAGACGGGTTCTCGAACTCTGCCGCGAGGCGCAGCACAGGCTTGCACGGCAATGAATCATTGGAGACAACAAATTCCGAAGATGATCGTGTTGTCGAGGGACCTCTTACAGATACTCCAGATACTCGTGGCCCCTCTGCTGATGAGGATATGCTGTCTCGCCTCCGTATCACATACACCACGGAACTTCCACCTGACGTACCATGGAAAAATGCGGAAGCGACACCCGTGTCACATTATTTTAAGAAATCCGCTTCTTTTCATAGTGACAACTTTACATCCCCAACACATCTGGTCCATGCAGGATGGGACGATTCTGTATCAGACATCCTTTCAGAATGACCCTTCCAGTAACTTATTCCGGTTACTCCTTTCTATCCCCTTAATAACTTATTGTTAGTGCTTTTGCAGACAATAACATTCTCGCTTTTTTGCAGTCTCATCGTTATATTCGTACGCTTAGTACTAATCCTGTTCATAAGATTTATGATGGACTACTTTCTTCACATGCGAAGAGGTTTGTAGCCGAAAACAGTGGCAGAAATATCTTGATCTCTTATGACTGCCCATCAGGCTTCAGTGAGCTTCTTCCAGCACGTAGAATCTCGTCCGTAGACAGCAGATTTGTCGCGATAACCGAACTACAGGGGACAACAATCACAAAGGAACTTGATGTGCTGGCACACGCGACCTACCATGAGTGTAACATCTGCCTCTTCACCCTATAATTGTCCCATATACCCTCTACAATTGGGTCGAAGGGCTCCCCGGATTGAAGGTCCAGTCCAGCCACTTTTCCTTCAGACTGCTCGTCCTATCAGGATCTCGGTTATTACATCTCAAAAGGGAATATGATAGGGTTCAGACCTGCAGTGCAACAACCACGTCCTGAACATCAAAACCACCATTTTGAGCCAGGGTCTTCGGAATTACGAGAAGTGCATCGGCGAACGCTTGCACACCCATCTTCACACGACCTTTTGCCGACTTCTTGATAGGGCCACCCAAGTGAGCAGCACACGCAACTTCGAACGCGCCTGCTCCCGGAATCAGGCAGTCATCTTCTATGGCATTCTTGACAGCACGAAGCCCGTCACGGAGGGCATCCTGGATTTGCTGTATTGTGTGGGGATTTGGACCCTTGATTAGGAGGGTTACACTCCTGGGGTTCTTCACTTCTTCGACGAATGTGAACTTCTCTTCACCTAACGTGTGTTCATAGACGAGGCCCGCCCAGCCAAGAATGTCTGGAGTGAGGTCGTCGACAGAATTTTGTGCTACACCCCCGCAGATGAGCTGTAACCTGTGGTAAGGCTGTCAGAATCTGCTAACTTACGTGGAAAGCAGAGCAAATACCGTTCCATATTGCGTCGCTTAGCACGCCGCAGCGCCAGAATTCCATTTTTCGCAAGGATATCAAGACTTAGGGGATCAATACCCTTTTGATTGATAACGACGAAATTCTTCTGCTTCTCCTTGGCTCCCACAGCCTGATCACAGACAAGGTTCTTGAGATCAACTATTTTCTTGACCTTAGCGTCGACGAAACGCCTCTCGGACTCGACCAACTTTTCGCGTTGCTCTGCGGATGAATAAAAGAAACCAGAATTAACCTCCCTAAGCTTAGTGAGCTGTTGTTACTGAAAGCAGTGCATGACAGCGTACGTTTTTTCGTACTCCAAACTGACATTCAACGTCAGAATGAACGCATTCTCGACGCGTTTTGGCATGTCCGGATGTCTCGCACCGTGATCCAGGACTAAGCCACGCACAAGCTGAGTCTCCGACGCAGTACGGTGCTGCATTTTCATGATTTCTATCATGTGAAGATCAATAGGATCCTGCCATTGATCATGGTCTTCTGAGGTAGACTTTTAGCGTGGAAACCTTCAGTTAAATTAAATACGTGCCTTTGGCGGGCGGTGGAGGCCTGATGGTAAGCACGGCGTCTACGACGTCAGCTGCAAGTTTCTTCGCCAATGAGGCGTGTAGCTTGGTCGCAAGCGAAGTATGTGCGACATTAATGAGGGTAGGCCGATCCAGTTTCAACTGCCGCTTGAACGTGTCCAGAAACTAGACCAGGTCCTGTCAGAATTTGGGCAAAAATGGCGCATGGCTCGGAAACGAACCACTAAAGACTCTTTCTTCGCGAGATCGAAGCCATCTGCTATGATAGTAGGGTGCACACCCTCCGAGATGTAGCGATCGGCTTGTTTAAGCAACTCTCCCACTAAAAGGACGACAGACGTGGTGCCGTCACCGACTTGATCATCTTGTGCAACCGCAGTACGGGCAACCATTGCGGCAGTGGGATTTTGAATTTGCATCTCGGATAGTAGAACCTTGCCGTCCTTGGTCATCTTGATTTGACCCGCACCGTCCACCAACATTTTGAGAGTACCTCTAGGACCTGGTGGAGGCTCAATCACCCGGGGAGAATAAAAAAGTGTAAGAGAACGCTTACCGAGATTACCCTTCACAACGTTGGCGAGCCCCATGGCGCCAGTTGTGTTTACCTAGTACAAGCAATGCGTCCGAGAGCAGATACACGAGATCTGATGAAATTACCTGCAGCGCCGCAGCGCGACGGACACTCTCAGCCTTGGGATTGATCAGTTCTATACTGGAGGACATGACGATGGCTCGAGGTAATTAGATATTGGTCGCAGCCGTTCCACTACGGGGTGCTGGCAGTTGGGTAGATTTGATTTCGGTAGATTGGCAGGGGATGAACGCGGTGGCGGAGTATCAAAATTCTAGGAGGTCTGGTTAGGACCACCAACATTCATACTTCGCATTATGCGGTCATTCCATCGCTGCAACTGCAGGACGTCGCGTTTCTGCTCCAACAGCATCGGTCGGTCCAATATATATCAATGCAACTAACATGTCCCCAGGTCGTTCAGCCCAGGGAGCAGCGAACGTCGATAACCCTCTGATCTCCCTCGTCTTATCGCACGGACAATCTCGCATTACTGGCCGTCTCCAACGATGAGCAGCCTCTCCGACAGCACTCGCAATCGAAGGGAATCACACACTGTGGGTCCCTATATCATCTCTCCCTTTGTCAGGCCATTCATTTGCACCAGAAACCAAAGGAAGTGCAGCCTCTCTTCACGACCAAGACCCTTGATTTCGATAGAAAGAGGCAGCCCCAACCCCCACCGAAGAAACGTAAACGTCCTGTTCCTGCCACTCCGGCTTTGAGCTTCGATCCCAAACAAAATCGTATTCGTTCTGGACGCCAGGACCTCGTTCCTCCTACACCGACATCCTCTTGTATAACTCCTTCCGACTCTTGTAATGGTGGCTCATATGAGGAGTCATCCGCCTTTACAGGTGCACCTCCTCAATACATCTTTCAACCTCAGCCAACGTTTGACCCGGCTTCTCATAAACGACCCCGTGTTTTCTCCGCCCCCCCTCACTCATATTCGGGGACGTCCAGCACTGAAATGCATTCCAATTTGGCTGAGTATGACTCACCGTTATCATGCACTTCTTCGTCTTCTCCAGCCACTTCCGATCAGTCCCCGACTCACTTTTCCGACAACACTGGCTGTGATGGGTTTGATTGCCAAATGCAGCCTACACCTGAGGTGTTGTGTCCTTCGTATTCATATGGCAATGCTGCATATGGAGGTGTGCCCAATGAGACACAGCTCTATACCAGGGACTCTGGAGTCTTGGATTATCCAATTCCGTATCATGAACCCAACTACGCTGGAGCCACCCCTAATACAGCCCCGCCTCATCCCACACGCAATTGGCACCCTCCCTCCTAACTGGTATCCAATGTCAAGCCGGATGTGCGCATGATATAAGGATACACTTTGGCTGGCCATGTTTGTTTTCCTATCAAATACCTTTTCCGATGTCGTCATTGTTTTGATGAGTTGTTAGTCACCTTAGTTACTGGACCACAATATTTAGTAATATGAGACCTGTTTCTCCTCCACATCATGGGTCAACGCAGTCCTAATACCAACGATGGTCTCGAGCTGAATGCTACTGAGCATTACCAGCGAACAGTTACTCGTATCGCCCAAATACAATCCCACTTGAACAATGCACCACGCAGCCAGAGACTAAACGACAAAACGTGTATCATAACCGGGGTCGGTTCACTTTCCGGGATAGGGTAACGTTTGATACCTTCTGGAATATGAAGTTCGTGTCCAATTATACTCTGATCAGCCGTGCTTCCGCTCTGCTTTTTGCGCACCATGGTATGTTCGGGAGAGATCGGAATCCAGCGTTGGATCGAAGGTTCACAGTAGACATTTCCAGGGGCACATCGTCTCTATCTCTTGGACTTTTGCGCAGACAATTTACCAGAGCTGGAGTCCACCATCCGGCAGCTGTATCCAGATGTGAAGGTTAGACATAAACTACTGGTGGACTCATCTGCTCATCATGAAACGATTAGGTTACTGTTATTCAAGCGGATGCTGCTGATGAAGCAGCTATAGCTGCGGTCTGTAAACGGGCCATCGATGAGGATGGCAGACTTGATGTCTTCTTTGCCAATGCTAGTTCTGATTCCATATTATTTGCTATTATTGCATTAACTTATCAACTCTGTTCGCTAGGCTGGAATTGCCACAACTAAAGCACTGCCAGAATTGACAGCAGAGCGTTTTATGGAGACCATGCGAGTGAATTCGCTGTCGTGAGCGAAATGTTACAAGTCATCACAGTTCAACTGATGAGCGTTTTGAGATGTTTTCTTGCTGTCAAGCATGGGTCACAAGCTATGATGCACACCAATCCTTCCAAGGGTAAGACCTTGTGCGGGGGCAGTATTATATTGACTTCCTCCGGTTTGCCTTATTCTATCTCTTTTCTTATCTGTTGCTGATTCGCACCTCAGTTGCTGCGCTCCGCTCGGGTGCGGGCACAATTGACTGTAAGGATTTCTTTTTTTACGACCTGGTTAATCATTGATGGCCAATGCAGATAGTGCAAGCAAAGCTGCGTGAGCCAGTTTTATTGTATCTTTCGTCAATGATCTCACTCCACACACACAGGGTAAACTCGATCGTGCAGACAAGCGTTTATCAACTACAGAGGACGGACATTCGTGTAAATTCAATCTGTCCAGGCTTGATTGAAACCAACATGACAAAGGACGTGTTCGATCTTGCTCGTCAGCGAGGCAGTGGCGGCAAGCTCGGACAATTAAATCCTCTTGGTCGATATGGCCTCCCACAGGGTATGATTTAGTGATCAAACTGCAAGGCTAGGTCCTGACCACGTGTCGCTAGAAATTGCGCAAATGGCATTGTTCTTAGCATCTGGTGAGGGACGAAAATCCACCGATGGTCTTTTGAATACTGAGCCGTCACTGTTGAAGATGAGTCGAGTTATGTGAATGGACAGAACCTAGCAGTCGACGCTGGGCTGTCCGCCTCTCATCCAGTTATTCCTGGGCATTGGGCTTGATTGCTCGAAACGCCGTCGGACTGTTTGTCAGTGTGTATTCTCCGCGATGTACAGCTCGCGGAGTTTACTCTAAACGCTCTTGAAGGGAGATATGGTAAATGCATAGGCTCATTCAGTAAGTAGTCTGTATGCAGGTGATTATGACCGAATGCAGTTCACTCTGATTTGATTTTGATGGAGTGCATGAAGGACGAACAGACGTCGTTCGATTATACTGCTTGTGATTCGTGAATAGAGTTCTGTTGTGCTTTCTGCGGGCGCAACAACGAGTCATTGATTCCAGTGCGAATTATAGGGTAGCATTAGTTGGTGTAGCACTATGGCAGGTGACATAGCAGACGCTGCAACGACTTCCGCGTTATTGGACGGGCCAGGATGAATATTCATATCGAATGTCATACATTCACAGCAAATGCTGGGAGCCAGAAGAACTAAGCCTGATGACGGACTACGATGTGTATATGATTTCTTCTTCCGGAGTCGCCTGCCAAGAGGAAAGAGAAAGCGCCCAGGCTTCAAAGCTTCACTGAGACTCCACGGTTGAGAAGCCGGTGGTTCCTACTGTCCTACACACAGTGATGCACGAATACAAGCCTGGCGTATAAGAACCTCTCCTTGCAAACACCACAGTATCCGACATTCATAAACTGGGGACTGCGCATTGTAATGGGCCATCCCCGTTTCGTGTCAAGCGAAGGAAAATTTCAAGTTAATTCAAACGCGCTGCAAGTAGGGGATAAACTCACGATTTCGAGCGAAGTTCGACCTCAAGCAACAACACTCCCTGGCGGCCAACATATTTCATTACCGAGGAGCAGGTGTATAGGAGCAGTTACATGAAGACACCAACCGCAAACCTTTCACCGACTATGGACTATTCGTCCTACATGGCGCTACCTTGATATCGTCGTATGGTGAGTGGACGGGTACAAGTCCACTATAGAATTGTCTGTGATCTTGTCCAGCCACAGGATGGCAGGAAGTAAGTTACTGTACGCAGCTGATTCTGGCGTCCGATTAAGGCTGATATGTCCATGCTCAGTGGTAACATTTCATTGCCGTGACCCACAGTAACCTGTAGCTGACTTTTTCCATGGCCAGTGCATCAATATGCTGCTTGAAACCATTCCCCATCCCTGTTAACTTGGAGCCCTGCATTGCTGTATCAGCAAATCAGTACTGTTTATAGAGTTCAACAATATGGAACAATTTTATGTGGTCTTTGCATCTAGAGGGCCCTGCACAATGGTCTAAACTCTCTTCATTCCCATGGGATGTACTGCAGGCCAGTTTTTCCAAAGGGAAAAGCTGTGGCCTTGCAGTACAGATGGGGTGGAAGAGAGTCCGGCCATCATGCAGTCATCGCAGAAGGACCATAAACTCCAGCATACTGAAAGCGGCTCTTCGAATGGAGGAGAAGGTAAACAACAACCACCACGGACCGAGCGTCGTAATTTATAGGTCGATCTCCTACATATCGTTTTCTTGCCACTCAACCCAGGCAAGCACCCGTTCGTGTTTTAATGGGAAAACATCTGCGGAATGCAATAGAAGTCCTGGCCATTTCTGGCCCTTGAGATTCAAATGATATTAGAACGAGGTTACCTTCCGCAGGGATATCACTGACTTACCGTGGGTGAACACTAGCCATCGCCGTATTTCCCAAATTTTTCCTTCATTAAGACAGTAGAACTGGACAACCTTGATCGATCCCCATAATGGACGAAGGACGAGTCGATGGACCTATTGGTATGGGGTCCTCTCGGTGATGAACCTTCCGTGTTCATTTTTGACTTATGGCGACAGATTAGCCTGAACCGTCAAGCTCCCTTGCCTCGCTGGTTACTCGCGTTATTTCATATCCTTGGAGGCTGTGGTTCCTTGCTATCCCTGAAACAACACCTAGAGTTGGCAGTCGGCCGAGGTGAACTGGTCGAGAAACAGGGTTGTCTTGATATTTGTTTTTGTTGTCATCCCTGGCTGCAGAATGTCCAACTAATTATCACCTGCAGGGGTACGTTGGCCATCTCTCTCTTTAAGAGCTCTGTTCAGGAATGCTGATATTCAGAGTCAAGGCCGGCTGTGGTCGAAATGGGCTCCTCCAAGACCGAAAACTATGTGGAACTTAGGTGCGTCCGACATATTATCTCTACCCTGCGCCCTTCTTGAGTATTTTGAGCAGTTCACATACCATAATATAGAGCAGCGAAATGCCACGGGACCACACCCAAGAAATATTTTCACGGTATGCACGAAGCTATCTCCACTTCCCTAGCCCGCACAAACGTAAAACCCTTCTGGTGACCATTCCACACGCCTCTCACCCTAATAGTCTTCCACGTTTTGATATGTCCTTTGTGGAATTACACTTTTCATCCGGTAGAACATATCCGTGTGGCACTTACCTTCAGGTTAACCTTGTTGAATGCATGTTGTTGTTCCCCGATGACAAATTTTCCTGAACCCAGAAACAACCATTGGTCGTCTTGTGATGTGTCCGTGATTATGTCCGAAGAGATTTCCAACCATCAGGAGCGTACGAACACTCGAGCCCATGCGCTTAGTGGGCGTGAACGGAAGTCAACTACATGATGACTTGCCACTGCTCAGCTTAGCTGTGACGATTTCAGAATGTTGGATGTGTACCGCCCTTCTTGGCTGCCTGTAGCCATCGAGTGTTAATATTGAACTGCCAGGAATTTCACATGAGAATGCTTGTCCTATGGAACGACGGGATATAGAGAACAAAGGGATGCTTTGAGCTGCCACATTTGACTCCGCCTCCGAGATAACGCTAAGCGGTCACTGCTCGCGGAGTTGCTATTCCTTCATATACTAGGTCAGTTGCTTCAGTCGTGAACCCCCCCGGTGAAATGAATGAGGGAGCAAGCATCCGTTGAATATCACTCTGGGGTGTACATGCAGCACTGTGTGAGGGTCCATCTAAAACTCACAGTCAATAGAATCTTTAAACTTCAAGAAGAGTGTAACTTCTCCGAAAACAAGTTTGGATCGAAGCCGTGATGCGGGACGGTAGTACATACGAGGGTTGAGTGCAACTACATACATACCTTTGCAGGACCCTTGCATGGATTCAAGGCTTGCCCAGAATTTATATCATGAGGGGGCTCAATATTTTGATACTTCCGTGAGTGAATGCTAGACTGAACCTCTAAGCTGCCATGTTTGCTGACATATTAGGCTCTGTGATGCCACCAATTTTTGGATGTGGGAGACAATATTAGACTTGGATATATCCAAGGGTATCGAAGTCTACGACGAAACTTGCATGGTGCCAGTGCCAGTGCTAGTAGTCATAAAGGTAGTGGGGACGGGTCTGGCAGAACTCGCAGTGGAAATGGACATGGAAGGTTTGACCCACTCAGAGCAGTCGCTCCACCCCAATCAAGTCAACCCTAATGGCAAAGTGTCAGAGCGTGGTCCTACAAGACTGTACCGACCTTCCAGTGTCTGTGAGACTCGAAGAAAGTAGGAGACGTTACTAACAACGTACCATTCATCGCCACCCTTGCCAGTCAATGTTCCATTTAAAAGGTGCTGACCAAACCAAATAAGGATGCCTGGTTCAACTTATCCGAGTCGGTGTTTCATCAGGCTGGCTCGTGCCAGTCAAAGTCTTCCCACTTGGCAAGTCCTCGAATGCGGATGATGGCATCTAGTAGGCGAACCACCGTTAAGACAGTTTGAAGGTCACTGGTGCCAGACTGGGGCTGACTACAAGAAAAGTATTGTTCGCAGGATCAACGACGAGCTGCAAGCGTCGTTCAAGTCCCTTGAAACGAAAAATCGTCTGCAAGACCTCCTTAGCGACCTACATTTATGAACGAAGTGAGTAATTATCAACGTTTGTCAGTGACGTCGCTGCTAGAGTGTACGAGGTGACTGTCGAGGAACCACACACAGGCACTGTATAGTCCTTCAGACTGACTGCCCGTTTGCTGGTGTTAATATTTAGAAAACAGGGAACACCACCAGACCGCTGCAGCCGGTTATGAGACGCTAGCATCTGCCACACATGGTCTGAGGCTTCTTCCATTCCCATGGTATGTACTGGGACCTTGTGGCCGGTGGATGCGACCATTCGTCTCCCAGTACAAATGGGAAAGAAGTGCCACAGACCATATAGCAACAAATGATTCGCCACACAGACTCGGCATGCATTTTTGCCTGCCTCCCCCACAAGAATGAGGAGCGAATACACCACGCACTACGCCTGCAACATATCACCACAGATCCTCTAATGATGATGCGATGCACCAGAGACCCTAGAAATAAACAGGATCTGTGAGTGGGGCCCAAAGAACAGTGCTCGCAGAGTATGGATGTAATGATGTCCGCTCCTAGGATTTTATACGATCCGGGAGCACTTTTGCTGTGCGCGATGGATCTTGAGTACGTGTTCGCAGTTATACGTTGGCTTGCGTTCACAGGCGTGTTTGACAGTCAATTTATTGTCTTCCCATCATGGGGACGGAGGTGAAATTTTTCTTGAAGCATGGCAGTCAAATACATCTTGTGATGGGCCTACCTGTCGGTGGCATATCGGTACTACGGTTGCTTTTGTTCATAAACCTTCTGTTCCACTGCACGGATGGTGTGCGATCACTTTGACCGTTATTCTCCATTATTGTCGCTTCCTAATCAGCAGATTTCGACACGAGGTCCGACAAGGCCAGTTCCCCTGAAATTGTATCTCAGCCGCATCTCAAGCTTTAATCCCTCGTTACTGAGTCGTAGCCCCGGCCCGGAAATCCACGTTCTAGCTGAAAATTCAAGGTTGCAGTCCCTCTCGGAAATAATTTTCTTTCTCTGCGTCGCCTAACCATGACAATGGAGAAGTTGCTCGTGCTTTACTGTCTTTATCATTTAAATCTTTTCCATTGAATTCCCGCTACCTCTGTCCCATTCACCTACACATGGACGCAAGAACCGAAGGGTGCAAGCATAAGACCACATTGTAGGCATGACCAGGGTGAGCGGTAGTAGTGTCTTGTGATCTGATGCTTGCACCACATTCGGTTCTCCGCCGCTCTGCCGGCGCAGTGAAGGGTGGTGCGCCTCGTGGATCACTCCTTCATTGATTATAATTCACGGTATGCTTCGCCCACCGTCACTCGGCTTTCAAAACTGGTCCATGCACTCAAACTTTTTGTTTTGTGGAGCGGAAGGTTTATGCCATGGGTAGGCTCAAGCCACCCAATTTCCGCAAGTTAGCACAAAACTATCTTTCGTCTTATTTGTCTCGCGATCGTGGTCTAGCAGCATCCCCACCTCAAAATGCAACATCCGCTTTTGGGTTCAAACTTGCATAGTCCTCATATTTCCGGGTGGGACACCGAACTGAATGCTGCTGGGTGACAGCTAGATACCGGTTTTGTCGACTGTGTTCCGCCGAGGGAGGACATCGCTTTGAACGCACTTCACAGTGCTTGAACTCTGCAACATTATTATTTGAATTGGCTGATCGCTGAAGCACTAATTCTGCACTCGGGAGTACTACCTTAAGGCTTGAATGAACTTACGTGGCTTATCTTCCTCTTTCACTCTTACCTTTCTTTGCCTCCTTCCCCACCCACCTTCACTCCTACCTACGGCGTATGAAACTTCATGCTGATATCCCGACCCTATAGGCGGCCCTTTGGCCCCCGTTGAGCTGGCTATACGCTTGCGGTGCTAGTCTATGAGACAATAAGACAGCTGTATAGCAGGTCCCAGTATGTTGGCATTGTCGTTCTTACCCTGCGCTTCAAGATGGCTTACCAGTAACGGTCGTTTTGCTCTCATGTATATAGAAGCCGCATTATGATCATGAATTTTTCTCGATTTACTGCCTGCACCGCCCACAATTTTTTCGGACTGCGTTCAAGCGCGTGGAATGCTGGGAAGATTATTGTCAATTTTAAACAACGGCTAGATGAGCTTTGGAATGAGCCCTGCATACTCTTTACGACCTGCGTTGTCGTGCAGAGCAACTTATTGGTGATGCCCAATTGCAACTCCTTTAGAGGCTTAAGTCTGCCATAATTCAAAAGCATAATGTTAATGTAACCGTGCTTTGGTCGGGTAAGGGGCTAATCTCATTTTCAGCAGTAATCTGGTGGGTAGTCACACGATCGATCGAAGGAACTTGCGGCAAACGCTCATCGTCCACAGGGAAGAACATGGGCATGCCGATAAATGAAATTGCCTGTGACAATAGAACCACAACTACTTTTCTCGATTGAGCTCGTGTAGAAGCTCACTTGATGGAAAGAAGTTTCACCTCTGTGAACGAGCTGAGTGCATCTTCATGAACCAATCTGCTGTACGCACCGAAGACCAACGTGGAATTTGCAGGAATATCCTGCATTTTCTTTTTACCATAGCCCATCGACGGGGGGACTGTTACCTCACGTTCACCATCAATCTGCATGCCAGCAATACCTATGTCCCAGCCTAGTGACAGGATGACAGAGTGACCTTGACAGAATACAAGATTGACATACCTTTGATAACGTCGCCAGCTCCTATAGTAAATGCGAACTGACAAGTATCAGTCTGACGAGCATCCACGAAACATCCAAAGGAACTTACTGGTGTGCCCTTCGTGTTTTTATCGAATATAGTGCCATTCGTGAGCTTCCCAATATACCGTACGCTGACCTTGTCTCCCTTTTTTGCCATTTTGCCATTACCGATCTTTACATCTCTGACTTTAACACCGCCCTCAAGGACACGACTCTGTTTCTTATCGGAGTCTTTGCCTTTCGCTTCGCCCTCCTTTTCGTTCGTCTCTTTCTTTTCGTTCTTCTGTTTCTTTTCTTCCTTCTTCCCTTCTTCGAGAGGCTTCTCGGTCGGCGGAGGAGCAGCATTACCACCCTCTGCCTTCAGTTTTTTGGCAAGTTTCTTCTTTTGAGATTTAGACAATTTGGTTTCATCTATTTCTGTGGCATCCGATTCACGTGGGCGCTTGAGCGACTTTTTGTCATCCTTTTCAACGGGCTTGGCCACATCCATTTCTTCATCCTCAAGCTCCTCGAAGCGGCTGTGAGCAGTCAGCTCTGTAGCACGTTTTCGTCAACTTATCGACACATACCCAGCATCTTCTTCAAGATCTGCTTCATCGACATCAACTTCAACCTCGACGTCCGAGCTCACTTCGTCTAAGTTGTAGGCATCTTCGTCTTCGCTGTCGAATTCAGAATCCATGTCTGAGCCTGTTGGCGGCTGATCAACAGGCTCTTGGTCTGACACACAAGTCAGTAATGCATAGGAGTGAAAGAAGGGCCACATCTTGTTCACCGATGTAATTGCCGTAAAGGTAAACAGGGCTAAAAGGACCAGAGTCAGTCAGTTGGATCACAGTAGGTAAAGGTGGCTTACTTTTTACCCACAAGTTCGAACACGTATTCGACGTCTTGCTCAAGAATAATCTCGCAAGATGCCTGTTCGATCTGTTCCGAGCGGTGTAACGCGTCAACATGATATCAGAACTTTCTCTATGGCGTTGCTTGCCTTGCCTGGAGTGAGGGAGCAGAGAACGATGGTGGTCACCTTGCCCTCCTCACTTTTGTCATCCTCGTCATCCTCGTCTTCGTTCATATCAGCTACAAGACTGGGGTATGCGAACTTGATGGTCGTGCGTCCCGTTTCATCTGCTAGCACGTCGGAAAGTGCAGCATTTTTAATTTGGACATCACCCTGAGGCACAAAAACCTCTTTTTTACCGGGCTGAAGATCTATGCTCCTGGAGAATGTTCAGTACTACGAATGGACATTGGAACAACGACATAAACAGACCAGGGTGCAATTGCGACGACCATTATTTGAGTGTTCGAGATGACCCAAACTTTTCAAAGAAAGGAAAGACGCGTCGCAACTTTTAAGTGAGAAAACCCTAAGCGACAAATTTGAACTCCGCAATAATCAAGGTTTGTTATTACGCTGTAGCATGGTCAGTGAACAGGTCACTTCCAAGCGTTCGAGTCGCTGAAATGCAATAATATAGTCGAATTCCTTGCGACCGTATCTCTCAGCTGTGAGGTCGACGCTGACTGCAGCACTTACGCTGCAGAACTTCTCCTCTCAAGTAAATCATTGTGTGTCTGTGAGATAATCTTGGAGTGATTACTTTCTGTATAGGTCGTCGAACGACACAACAAACCAGAGGTCGAAGCACGGTGAGGACTGTCTCGTTGAAAGCGAAATACAGCCTTGACCGCGGCGTAGGGGCTCAAAGGAAGTCCTCCTCAACACTTTAACGATATCTCGTAACGAGAACGAGCGCGTTTTGATCGAGCCATCCATAAACTCGATACGTATGAGTATCAAAATCAAACAGGCCGATGAGATCGAACGCATTTTATGCCACAAATTCACGCGCTTTATGATGCAAAGGGCAGAAAGTTTCGTCGTGTTACGCCGCAAACCGGTGCCGGTAATGCATCCCCAATCTAGGGAGATTCTCAAAGCTAATCGCTTGAAGGGATATGATATCTCTTTCTTGATCACTAATGTTCACGCTGAAACGATGCTCAAGCACAAAATCGTTGATTTCATCATCCAGTGCGACCTTTAACCTTCTCTCGTACTGCTACGGTTCATGACATGATATATAGGTTCATGGAGGAAGTGGATAAAGAAATCAGCGAAATGAAACTTACTCTGAATGCCCGGGCACGTACAGTTGCAGAATCGTACTTGATGGCCGTGCGTACCATATGCTTATTGGTCGCTATGTGTTGATCTTTCGTACTAGTTCGACTCGTCGTGAGCTGTAGGGACTTGCTCCCATTTTGAACTTACTTTAATGCTCAACTGCATAACATGGAAGGACGTAGGAGTACGATACATTACTGAAGTTCACACCGTGATCGATGTATATGCATATATCCACTGACGGTTGGCCAACCGTAATGACGGCCCATTCAGCGCAAATCTACTAGGAATTCCAAGACAAATCTACCGCATAAAAAAGTTGGATGGATGCGAACGTGTGGGATACATCGATGTAGGTATGCGAATTGTTCATGGAAACTTGGTGGCTATACAGACAGATCAAGAAGCTGGATTTGGAAACCTGATGCAACGGACACAGAGATAGAAAATGAATTCGCGGATACCAACCCCCGTCTTGCCCGCCCGGCTTTCAGGATAGAATATTTCGGAGCGTTCCCCACAACCCCTTCCCCCCACCCATACTCCACTGCACTACCCTCTTTTCTTGCTCGCCCGCAAGTAGGCGCAGCGCCTCCTCGTATCGGGCCTCAAGGAGTTTGAATTCAGTCTTCATGGATGCTAGACTGTCATTGGCAGCAGTACAGTCATCTCTAAGGTGCCTTTGGCAGTCTCGCGCAACCTGAAGCTCTTTTTCAAGGACGCAGATGCGTTCGGAGGTCACCGATTCAGTCCCTTCAACAAGCACAAAGCTATCACGTGCAGCGAGATCTTGTCTCTGCCCGTCAGGAGAGCTTGGTCTGCTGTCGCTAAGGACCGGACCTAAAGGAGCCCTGTTCCCTGCAGAACTGGTCCAGGTGGAGTTGCCAGCCGACCCATATACGGCACGGAACAGTTTATGAGCTGTGGAAGTGTGGAAGTTGCTTTCCGCGGTCGTTGGGTTCTCATGGCTGATATCCAACTCACACGCGGCTAGCATGAGGAGCGCAGGGCGTATTCCTGGAAAATTAAATATGGACCCGTGGACGTACTCCAAAGATCGACAACGGTCTAAGGAAAGTGGCTGATCGTCGGAGTCTCTTACCATCATTAGAAATAAAACGTACCATTTCCATCATGCGGGTCACATTCGCTTTTATGTTTATCTAGAAGGCTCTGGAGAATAGAGCGGGCTGCTCTTGGACGAGCAGTGCGTCTGTAATGTGCACCAACAATGAGATACGCGCCAGGGGGACTCTCCGTTGCAGCTAGTAGGGCGAGAGGGACTGCGGGGTTATCTGGCAAACAGGACATATCGTAAGTCAGAGTATACCCTCGATAGGTGAGGTTGAGCTGTAAGCTGGAAACAATATGGGGGAGCGACTTGTCATGGCCGAGATTGACTTCGACGGAAGTCGTGCTTCGAAGGGACGGGGTCGTGGGTGTAACGCCAGGAGAGGGACACTTGGGAGGAGTAACTTCTTCACGTGCTTCTGGTGGTTCGTTCGGACGGGTCACCTTCGGCTCGCGCAGCTGCAAGCTCCGCAGAAAACCATCCACAGCATCAGAAGACGATGACTTATTCCTGGGAGGCGATTCAAGTGCTTTCTGAGTGGGATTTCGGAGGGGATTTCTTTCTTTCGTGTCAAGTTTCGACTTGGAAGGAGTATCACGCATTGGACGTGGGTAGCTTGTCGACATTGGCTGAGCACGTAACAGGTCCCGAGATTCCCTACCCTGACTGGAATATAGCTGAGAGTTCTCAGCAGTGGTCATACGGGCCCGCTGAGACTGCATATATTCTATCACATGTCCTGAGTCTTGCTCCTCTGAGCGTAATCGCTTCCGTTTTTTCTGGTTGATAGCAGACGATAGGGATTCGCGAACATGAATCGCTGCCTTGCCCATGACAAGTCGTGCTCGCGACACAGCCGGAGGTAATGCTCAATTTATTACAGGGCAGAACAGTGTTTCGGTGCAATGCAGGCTATCGCAAGTCAGTGATCGCAAAACATGGGTCACTATTGGAACGTACCGCACACAATTGAACTAGATCTTGAAACCTAGCTGTCTTCCTGTCGCAGCGGGATAGAAGCGAGAGACTCACGAGTGAGGGGACGATGATAAAATGTTTGGTGGATGCTACTGAGAGGTTGGTGATTTTATACCATGTCAGCCTCGACCCAAAGCCACAAGCTTGAACAGAGGAAGAAAAATTACCATTTCTGACTCTGCGAATCTTGATCATATCATAGACACCTTTCTTGCTGGGGTCGACGAAAGGAAGACAGTGGATCCACCTCAACACTATTCGAACTCGAGCGACTCGCAAAGGCGGTTCAAATGGGCTCATCTTTCTGGGGGATAAGACACGCACATAATAGTGTGTGGACAACTGGAGACGACGCCTATCTTGGCACTCCGCCGCTCCATCCTCCCTCCACGTATGCAAAAATCCTTCTGAACGCTAGTAGGGCGTTCGCTGTGTATTTTAATAGTAAAAGAAACTGCTAAAACAATCATCCAGATATGTGAAAAAAATGAAAACTGAGACAAGTATCATCATTATACGGGACTAATGTTGACAGCGCGGCGGTGGTTAGTAAACTAGCTGCCAGATATGACAGACCAAACTGAGAGTACGCAACATCTTGCAAGCTCCCTGAAGACGAGCATCGAAGATGGTGTTTAGGGCCCGTACAGTGAGTAGATAGTTATCATAGACAGAAGAATCCAATCGAGTATTTCCTGGTTTGTTTGAATTTCAACAGCGCAAGGGAGACGGTGGATCATAAGAGAGGGACATAAGAGGTGTCAAGACCGAGCGGAAGCATTGTATGATCCCAGAGCAGATTTTTCCCATGAGGAGGTCCGAAGCTTCGCTCGTCAACAGATGCATCAACGCTATTAACTCGCCCGGATTCACTCACATGTTCCATTGCATCCTGAGCAGACAGAATATTCATGTGGTCTGGCACATGCCCATCATTCTAGGAAATATCAAGTAACTCAGCATAGAATTCGTCATTAGAAGTTTCGAACTGACAAGGATCGACTCGTCCAGGCTGCGGAATGCTAACTGCATATCCAAAGGAAGTTTTGTTGGCATGATCAAAACGTGTATGGTGGGCAAGAACGGCTTGGATGTCGCCGTAAGCTTCGACATAGCCTATGATTATCAATGTTTCCAGTATCAGAACGGAAAAGCGCCGAGAAACTCACCATCACAGTGTTTATCGCCAGTGTAATGTCGCTACGTTTCCCTCGTGCTTGCTTGCCCACCAAGACGAAAAACTCCCAGAAACAGTCGATAATATACACCGACTCTTGTACGATGGTCGGCGCTGATAAAACTGGAACCGGACGAACCTGCCGAGACGAGGTAAGTAATCCTAAGAATGGCTACCGAAGATGGCACCCACTGGAGTGTCCTTATTGCTAAGCTCCACGGACCAACAACGAGGTTCTGATGGCACTGACATATTCCTCCATCTCCAATAGTCAGCTTTGGCATAGGAGTCAGGATCTCCCACGATCATCCAGAACATCTCGTCATTCGCATCGCTCTCGCCCTCGACGAGCTCTATGACCGCTATGCCTGTGGTGGCCATGCCCTTCGCATAGTCCAAAGCTGCAGATCGTTCAGCAGGAATTGAGCCGACGCCATACCAAACGAATATATGATCCAAAGTGGTGATGCAGTAACTATATCCGGAGCAGAGGTTCTTGATTCTCTGAAAACGAGCAAGGAATGAAAAATGGATGCATACATAAAGAAAATCAAACAAACGTACAAGGTCCAACTCGTCTATCAAGATCTGGTTGTTCCTAGATCTGATGACATGCATGGTAGTGTTCTCTGATGACCAGTGAGATTTACTCCCCTACCAAGCATTATTTGGTAGATGAGGCAATAGAGTTGCAAATACATACCTGTCGTATCGCGATCTTGCCACCCAGCGCGTGAACCAGTTCAGGAGGTTCACACTGTTGATGAATAACCTCCTAGGTAGGAGTGAGTTGTCATTCAGAAGATGGAACTCAGATTTCCCGGTGACTTACGGCGATAGTTCCATATCTCCGTACCAGCTCCTCAATCTTCTTCTCTTCATGTTCCATGCACCAGCTCTTTCGTCCCCGCCAACACCATACTTTGGTGGTCGCAAGTCCACTTTCCTGCGACCTGGCGCGGTGAATGATCACAAGGAGCTCAGCATCATATAAGATGTGATTATCGCGCTGAATGGGCTTGGCGCTGCCATGCAGAATATCGATGATTTCAACTGAGATGGTAGTTAAATTTGGGTCAGGGACAAAGGCCGATGCACCGGAGACCATCAAAAGAGCCTCGACGGCGCCATCAGGCAGGGCCGCGTCTTCATGATCTAGATTACCTTTTAGACTCCTGCGGCTGTATTCGCATGGAAAGGTACACCTACCAATATGTATTATATCACGCTTCTCTGAACGCACACCACTTGGGTCAGTTGGCATGGTCCCCACGTTTAGGCTACTCTTGGAAATTGCATTGTTAGCAGATTTTGATAGGGTATGCACTGGCGTAGGAAGAGGCGTCTGTTCCTCCTTCAGAGGTGGTAGTGTCATCGCCGTATACCGCTCGTAGCTCGATTTCCGCCTTTCTCTCGTTGGGACTGGACTTGAGGCGAGATCTAGACCTGTACTGGGCGCCGTGAGGGAGACCTCCCGGGGAACCTCACTGAGTGCCTGTGCAACGTCCATGACAAGTGCACGGTTTCCTGTGCTCGGAATACGCGCACTTTTGGCAGGAGCACTGCGTTCCTCCCTTTCTTTTGGAACCTCGGCTTGGACATTCTGCGGATCTGCAACGGCGGATGGACTTGTAAGTCCAGGAAGCGCACGTCGACTGACCATACCGGTCATTCCATGGCATCCAGGACTTGGAAGTGGTCCGGTCAACGAAGATGAAGACCACGTGGACTCTGTCTGTCTATCGGCAGCGCTTCCTGGAAAGCCAGGGAAGGAAACCGTAGACGGAATCGGAGGTCCAGACCTAACGCCAGCAGGAAGCATTGCCGGACTACGGGAGCATCCGGAATCAGAGGTAGGGAACAGCGTCGGTGTTCTCGGCGTGCTAGTGACCACGCTGGACTTGATCGATTGTGTATTCAACGTGCTCGGGCTTTCCAAAACAGCGGCTCGCTCAGCTTGCTTTGACCCGCTGGTATCTTCAAATCTGGAAGCCTTCCTAGTAGGCTTCTTAGCCCTGTCCTTCGTTGGCTGTACAATGCGAAAATAGACAAGAATATAAGAACGTACGACATCGGACCATTAAGACGAAATGATGTTAGAATTGCAATAGTAGCGTAGAGCACGTGCATTCAAGATGGAAGGTATTGCAATGTAATCAAGTAAAGTGAGATCCATTAACCATTTATTCCACTCAGTGTCACCGAAGAGGACGCACATGACTTAATGGCTTTCCAGGCGAAGGTAGTGGCACTGATGCCGGTGACATAGGCGTCTTGGTCTGTACTACTGCACCAGACTTCATTGTGTGATCCATGACACCGACCCGGGGCCCCACCGCTCCACCGGTCTTAGCACCTAGCTCGTCGACGCCTGGAACGAGAAGATTGTCCTCTGCCTTGGACGGATTGATGAACGTGACCATCGTACTTGCGGAACCAAGTTTCTCGTCCACACCTTGGCCTGGTAGTAGGTCTAACTTCTTAAGCGGCGTCTTAGGAATGGCGGGCATCGAGACCGAGCTTCTTACAGACCTCCCCGTATCGTGCATTTTCACATCCAGAACATCCTCCTCCCGCTTCAAACTGACCGTAGAACGAGTCGGAGAAGACGCTCTAGGTTGTGTCGGTGACGAAGTACCGCTGTTGTTCATTACGGGCGGCCATCGATCCAGCACAGAGGCCCGCCTGGCACCCTTGTTCCGGGTCTCGCCTTGTGTCTGCGCCTGAGCCTGAGGAGATGACGGGAATACACTTTTGACGCTAGCAGGACTACCCTGTGTACCTGCCTGAGTCGCCTGCACGATACTTTGGACAAATCCACGACCCTGTAGGCGGCTTATTGAGGGCGTGGGTTCCTTCGACGAGTTGGTCTGTGGACGGAGGAACACAGGTGCGCTGGTACTTTGGGGCTGAGGAGGATGTGATATCCGAACCGCAGATGTTGGAGTACCATGAAAGTTTGGGGAAACAGAGCCAGAGATGAATGAGGAGGTGCCTGATGGTGTAAGGATAGGAAACTTGGATTGGGTGGACTGTATGGGTGTCTTTGCGCGCGAGCTGCCAAACGGCGCCGATGTGGCACGGAAATCACTGATGGGCTCCCTCGAGCGTGGCTCAATGATCACGGGTGTCTTTGGCTGTGACGCCACGGCAGACGTCTCGACACGAGCATCTACCACAGCTGGCGACTGTACACGTCCTTCTGCCATAGCAGGTATCTTTCGTGCGTCTGGAACAGTAGGTGTCTTTGGGCGGGTCTCGGTGGTGGAGGACACAATTTTGCTGCTGAAGTGCTGAGATAGTGGACGAGTTAGCATTGCAGGCGTGGCTATCTTCAGCTCTGCGGATGAACTGCTAGCAGGTGTGCTAATCCGGCGCTCACGGAGTCCAGGACTAGTATGTCTGGGAGTCTGGGGCTGCGACGATGCTCGCTCTTCAAGTTTCTCGACATATCGACGTGCAGCTGTTAATGTACTCGTAGTGCGCGAACGAGTAAGATCAGATGGCACCATGCGAGGCGAGGCCGCCGACGGCGTACTTGACAGTGCCTGAGAGCTGGTGTGCGATCCATCTGCTGTGGCACTAGTATGAGCATCCCTGCGGACCATTCCTGGCAACTCAATACCGCCTCTCCCAAAGATCGGATGGACAGAACCATGTTCGGTACGTCCGTCATGCACAAGACCGATATCTACCTGTGGCTCGTGTCGCTTCAGCCGCGGTCCAGAGGCCGAGCCACCCATGAACTCTGCAAGGGAGATCGGGGCACGTTTCTCCCCCGATACTGCCGATGTCTTTACCGCAGATTGGGGAAAGGCGACTGGGGATGAAACCTTCCCCTCATCAATCTTTGCATCGGATTCGATAGAGCGACTCGCCGCACGATGCGACCCCTCCTGGAGCTTCGCTGTAGAAAGTAACTGTGGGTTAGAAATACCAAGCACCAAGGAAATGTTTGGGCGCAAGAATACTCACTCGAATTGATCCCATGCATACCGATGCCAAAATCACCGCTCTGACCAGTCTTGAGCCTCCTTTGCCGAGCAAGTCTGGCTCTCACGATCTCCTCTTCCAGACGGCGTTGCTCGGCCTCCTCGTCGGCATCGACCTGACGCTGTAATGTCCTGATCTTGTTTGCCCAGTCTGCGAGAGATGAATCAGTGGTAGTGTGGCTTGTTGCACTGGCTGGGGCAGAGGGGAGATCAAATCGTGTAGAACGCGGTGTGGACGCGGCCGACATCGATGAAAATACAACTTCGGATTCTAGGTGTGCGACACTATCCTGTCAGTGGTCGGGACGCAGATGAACGCTAAGATTGTCTCGGTACTACACTAATACTTCAAATCGTAGACGCTGACATAATCACTTCATCATCGTTTAGGGTCAAATACATAAGGAGTCCACAGTGGTAGACTAACGTGTTTTTTACGCAGCGAGGTCCTCAAGCGAAGAAGGCAAAGACCGATGACACTCCAATAACCATGCTGAGACCAATGTTCAGACTGCTCGCATCCAGCGTGGCTGCACCGCCAGTGCTGCCACTGCCGCTGCCACTGCCAGAGCTGGTGCTGTTGGATGCAGTTTCCACGATACCAGATGGCATCTGACCGTCATCTGTTAAGTAGAAGAAGAAAAAATGACTAAGTTACGAATTTGAACCAACACAGAAACAAACACACCAGTGAAAGCTGTACCGCAAGTGTTTTGAATCTGGCTCTTTGAACCAGAAACGAGGTCAGGGAAATTGGTTGAAGCAATGATATAGGAGGCCTTGCTGCAGTTTCCGCATGTCACACTTTGCGGAATAGATTGGTTACCTGTAGAAATCTGGCTGACCACACTGGCAATATTGCTAGTTGTCAAGGTTCCTGTGACGTTCTGGACCTGGGTGAGCTCCTCTGTGGCGCAAAGCTCGTTCGCGAAAGTGCTGCGGAAATGTGATTAGTCGCAGTTCGTATGACATTCGCTTGATACCTACTCCTTCAGGCATAAGATCCGGCGGGCAGTGGGGTAAGCGGCCTGAAACTGTGTCACCGAGCTTTCCGAGTTGTTGGTTGACAGGCCGAGAGCTTGTAGCTCAGTTGGGCAACCGGCAGTGAGGTTGGTGAAGACAGCCTGAAGGGAAGAGTTGCTGCATGGACCAAGAGCACAAAGACCGGTCAACCAGGTGTCGATGACGGGGACGATCGACGTGGTCGAGTTGGTGAGTACGAGTTGGACGAGGGCAGAAGGGTTCAAACATGCAGAGTCGGGTGAGCCCGCAATGGATACCAGCGCTGATGTGCACCCAGACGAAATACTGGCGGAAGCATTGGTCAAACGGGGGCCCGACGATCACATGCAGCAGTGAGTCAACTTACGATTGAGCAGCGGCGAAACCTGCGCCGAGGAGAAGAACAGTCAACTTGGAGAGCATCATGAAGCTAATCGTGAGAGAAAGAAAGACTGAACACGTCTCCGCAGTACTGGAGCAACATTTTATATACTACGCGCAGTGGGTCTAAGGAGGGTGATCGTCTTGGCGGTGGCGTCACGATGTGCTGCGCCTTTCAAGCTAAATTTCAAGCATTTTGACTAGACACCATGCGTGCCCAACCGAGTGCACATACTTCTGGACAATATGTAGTATACTCTTACACCTCGTTCTTGTTCGCACCCACAGTTCCAGGCGCCCGTTACTCGCCTTACAATTCGGTTTCCTTTTGACCTGCCCTCCCCAAAGATCGGTGCGATCAGTATGTAGTACTCACCCCACGGATCACGGGCCTGCCAAACCGACCATCGCTTTGGTCGGCGGCCTACTTACTTCGATCTCGATAATCATCCTTGTCAGGCGGTCGTGCCAACTACATAGGATGAACTTTTACTTGTTTACCCCACGTCGTTACTAACGATTTCAATGGAATGGTTTCATAGTAGTTGCTACAACCATAAATAATTGCCCATGCTAATCGACGATGCTCAGAAGACGTGCAGGTTAACCCGCAACTCAACAGAAAGGCCTAGGAATCTACAGCCAGAACTTGACAGTAACGCTCATGCCTCTCCTTTGGCATCCCGCAATACGGTCCGTGCAAGATCAACATATTCTTGGGCACCACCTTCGTCCAAGCCTCCATTCTTGCTCTCCCAGTGCGACAGCGTACTCTCAACCAACGACCACGCTTCCCGTGGCGAATGTTCCTCGATCCACCATACATACTCTGCCTCCTGCCAGCCATGCAAGGTATGTGGGAGAACAATGGGAGAGCGTACGAGGATGTGATGCAGCACGACCAGTGGCGGGAGTCCGACCGTACGTTCAGAGCATGCCAAATGTGAATTCTCGAGGAACAATAATGGACTGTGATACCGTGTCAGATGCTTCCAAAACGCCGAACGCGAAGAGCTCACCGCATAGCTCTGAGGGTCTTGTATTCCTCGCCGATACTCTCGAGGTTCCCACCCCGCTTGCTTTGTAGGTTGTCCACCAGGAAAGCATTAAGGGCGAACTCAAGCTCGGTCATGTCCGTTGTGAGCTGCAGCTTCCCGCTCTCCCCCAGCGGCTTCGCGATCGAGGCATGAAGCACGAAAATCCTGATCACGTACTTGACAATGTCAGGAATCCTATTACAGGCATCAGTCGCATGCATTGGTCCCTTCTGCTCTCCAGAATAGATGGTGCCTTACCATGACCGTGCCAGCTCTGGAGCAAAATTACTAAGAACGCTAGTCTTGACGAAGTTCAACTTGTCGACAACATCCTTCATGTACAGACTCGAACCAGCCATCCCAGGCGTAGGGTCCATCACTTTCTGCAAATCGACCCTGTGAAGTCGTGACATCATCACTGAAAGCTCCCTGCGTATAGATGCCAGGAGTGGGTCAACTACATGATCATATTGCGCGTGGATTTTCTGAAGGTCCACAATGAGCCAAACGATCATCCGATCGTACACTTTCGAGACCCACACTGATACCGGGTTGAATGATTGTAGAGACAATATCCGAATGCCCTTCCATGAGTTTCTCCAGCTTCATCCAGCAGTGGTACAAACAGCTAGCGATTTGAGCGTTCAGAATCTGCTGCGGGGTCGCCAGAGGTCCAAGAAGTGAAACCGCGGAACGGTCTGTAGCAATCTAAGTCGTGTCGTCCATCAGCCTCGGCATCCTACCGAAAAACGGGAGTTACATGCCAAAGACGCCGCTTTCGTAGCCACAGCTTCTAAGCTTGTTGCTGCGTTTTTTGCCACAGCACGAACCAAAAGCGGATCGAACCGGGCAGAATCGAGCTCGTTAGTGACTGTCCGAACTATGGCCATGCCATCGTTGGCACCTGGAGGAGCTCTCGCGCCTGCGGAAAAAGCTTGTGCGACCGTCTCGTTGAGCCTTGTGGACGAGCGCGAGAGATAAATCCCTTCGAAGGTAGAGAGTGCACGTAATACAACGACAGTTTCAGGTCTTTCTCATCAGCGGTTAGTCGAAACCACTAGATAACGTCCGCGGCTCACTCACGATTGATGGGATTGTGTATAGACCGTATCGGTGTGCAAGGCAATGCTGGCGAAGAATTCATGGAAAAGTCGTAGCAATTTCAGGTAACCAGAACCCAAGGTTTGTTGGAGGAACGTCGAGCCTGTGTTTGTGAGCACGACGTCTATTTTCGGCGGAGGCCTTACTTTTTGCAATATCACGAGCATATTTTTCTAACGACCTTCCTAGAGAGGTCCAAAAGATCGAGCTTGGTTTGTTCTCAAGGGCCTGCAAGGCACAGTACATGGCGTTAGAACACCGTGCTAGGTGCATATTGAAGTGCCAACCTTCATCGACTCGTCAAGGAATGATATACCAGTGGTAGGATCTTTTTTCAAGTTCAGCACCTTCTCGAGTGTATACACCTTAGTAATGTCAATGCATGCACGAATTAGCGGGCAGGTCGGCCAACCTTGACGCAACACCCTGACATTTGCTCGATGAGCGACTCAAGCCTTACCCATAACGTGGCAGAAAACTGAGGTGCAGTGACGCTCGTGGGCTCTGTGCGCACCCGCGACTTATAGAGCAGACCCTGTGATGGCTGCTGAGGATCTGCGTACACAAGCGGGAAATTAAAATACAGAACGAAGAAAAAATAAACACTATACCCTTGGCAACGACTTCCTTGGATATGCTGGAAAGATCAAAAACATTGCGAATGCGGTCCTCGACCGCCTCGCCTAGATCGTTGACAAGGCGTGCAACGAGGTTTGGCAGAGTCCTGAGATTATAGGCTGTCTGCAGGGACGAAGCAAGCAACGATTGATCCTAACGACATCCTTGTCAGCTCCATATGAGAGGGGGGACGGAGGAGGAGACTTGCGAGTGTCGTCAGTCCCCGGATAACCATGGCCTCCATTTCTCGGGTGACTTTTGTGCGCGCATCGGATACGAATGCGATGTATGGGGCTACAGCAGTGACAGAACGAAGTGGGATAGAATCGGTGCTCTCGGCCGCTAGAGATGCGTCAACTGAGCGGGAAGAATTTCCTCCGTCAGTATCACTAGGTCCCCCATCGAGTAGCGCACCTGCTCTAGTATCAGCGCATCGTCATGAAAGCTAAAGCTAAAGGGTGGAATACCTAGTTCTGCAATGGTAAGAGCGGCCTTTGCGATCACACGCTCCTTTTCGCCCTGATGCTCTACAGACGGCCTATTTGCATCAGCGTGGCCTTGCTTCCTGGTCCCGGCCTCATCCGAATTGTAAGCAGCCAATTCGCTCATATGTGCCTCGAGCCGCTTTTCAAGCACCGAGAACCTCGCGATGCGCCTGAGAGCATCGTTCGCCTGATGGATGCGCTGCAGGCGGGTGACATGCGTCTGCAGAGTCTGGTATGGAACGCGGATTTTCTGACGGAGTCTGCGATGACGTGTTTCAATTCCGATGTGAGATCCCTTGAAACACTAATGACGAACTCACTTGTCGATAGACAGCTCGACATCGCCGAGACCTTGTCGCACAGAAGCCAACGACGTCGATAGCTGCCTCACGTTGGACGCGTGGATCAACAAGTCCTCGTGGTGTGCTGTGACCTTGGTGAATGTGTGAGTCGTCAGTGTACGTCGTCCCGGTTTGATGCACGCCATACCAATGCCTTTATCTGCTTGTTCACATCCTCGATGCCAACATCGAGCTTGGAAATAGCAATTGATATGTCCTCTCTCGCAGGTTCCAATATTGACACGGTATCCACTCCAAGCCGTTTCCTGCCTGCCTGTGGCTGGGTTGATAGAAGAGTGGGTCCGTGGCCCTGACTCCGTGTCCCTGGAGCTGCTGACACCTCCAGAGAGGGCGAGACAGAAGACGACGCAGTGGGGAAGGGGTACGGTTCGCCTGCTAGGAGCGCGTTCGCGTATTCGTTGGGGTCAAAGTCTGGAATGGCAAAGACGCTGTAGTCTACAGACAATAAGAGGATCGTATTCGCATCCCAGTACCGCATCGGAGACAGTACCTGCCATGTTGGCCTCCTCCTCGGTGGTGGAATGACAAACGCCGCGTGAAGTGGCGGTGCAATCTGGTGGCACAAAATCACAGTCACGTGACTTGTCACACCGCGTCTCGCTTGGACGCGTCGAGTCAGCCCGAACCGTTCAGGTGATTGGACAGATCCAAGTGGCTGATGATGATCTCCATTGGAGTAATATGACAAGCAAGAGTAAGAGGAAAGTGTGTGGGGATTCCGGGAAGTAATACATCTGTGCAATGAGGGAGACTGGGGGAAGTACAAGGACAACAGAAGAAATCCAGTGGCGAGACAGAGGGATGCAATACGGAAGGCCGATGCGTAGTGGAAGAAATGAAAGAATAAGAAAACAAAAAATAGGGTCAGAGCACGATAATAGTATGACATCAAACACCTCATCTATACACACCAGCACCTACGTAAATGGTGCAGTGCCACGCGATCTATGGCTAAATATGCGTTTTTTCTTAGAACCAGGGAAAATGCGATGTTTCCGGCGCGAATTGGTGCGTAGTTTCACAAATGACATCGTGAAGGTGGGTCGTGGTGGTCATCCGTGTCATGGTGGTGATCTAGATAATCGGATGCGAGATGAGTGATGAAAGTGATAGGATGATGCGTGTGGCCAGGGGTGACGAGTGGAAGAGAATCATTCTGTTAGATCAGCGTCTACGGGTCTTCGCCCTCGCCTTGGGTCGGGCCCGCAGTGTGCCACTGTTCTTTCTTGGCACCTCTGCAGCCGTAGCGATCTCTTCCTTCTCTTTCACAGCCTTTGGTAAGGCCTTACTTCCCCGCGAACTCCTGGTCGTCTTGGCCCTCGAGCGCTCGATCCCCTTCGCAGGGGGTTCTTCGATCTCTGCTTCGGCTTCCGCCATGCCCTTTGTGACAACCACTGTCTCGCCAAAAGTGACTTTGTTGGTGCACTTGGCCACCTCGTCGCACAGACCCACGACGGTGCTTGAGCCAGAGGTCGATCCAGCAGCGGAGCCTGCAGAGCTGGAAGGAGAATGCCTACTCAAAGGCGTGGAAAGCCCTCGCACACCGATCTGGGGCGTCAGAGTGGACGCTACAGAGATAGGAGAAGCTGTCGTCCTGGTCCTGGACACAGACCCAGAAGTGGATGAAGGCGTAGACAGAAAGACCGACGCCACATTGGGCGGGGAATTGCGGGAACTCCTGCGTAGTTGTGGTGTATCCTCTGTCGCATCTACGGACCGGGGGTGTGCGCCGTCTATAAACGCTTGCTTTGCGGCCACCGAGAGGGTTGATGGTGAAGACACGGAAGGATCCACAGGAGAGAGTAAAAACAGGGACTTGGGCCCCAGCTCGGCTGCGGACCATTGCTCATGTCCATGTCCGGGTTCAGCGTCGGGCGTGGCATGTTTCATATCTCGTGAGGTATGACGAGCGGCTGCCGTCATTGATGTATTCGCCTGTTCCCTCGTTGCAGCTGCGCGTCGCGTTCTGGCTCGTTTCCTCGGAGGTGGTATGATTGCCTCATCGTCATCCGCAGTGTCTTGCCCACTTGCGGTTCCTGCAGCAGGGCGGGTATGCCCGGGGCTATCTGAAGCCATGATGGGGGGCAGCTTGCGTTTGCGGAGATTCATCTTATGCTCTGGCTCGGTGGACATGTAAGCTGCATACCACGGCAAGGTGGCCAGTCTGGAGGCATAAGCGTGCTGCATGCTGGCGAGGATCCAGAGATTCTCGGGTATGGCGATCCAGGCTATTGGGGAGATGATGGGAGAAGGGATTGTATCTGTGGGTGCGGATGGGATGATTAGGGCAACGGACACAAAGGAAAGAGAGGGAGGTTGAGATGTGGACTGTACTGACCTAGGACGGACTGTACGATTGCGGCAGTAGCCTTCTTCTGTTCCCGATTCCAAAATACCCAGTGTGCAGGATGGAGTGGTTTATAAAACACGGACAGGGCGGCGAGTGCCAGCACCCTTTGGTCGGTGGGGAGTTGTGGGCAGGCGGGTGGCGCGATTGCTGCTTCGGCGAGGAAGTCTTTTACATCTGGTAACATCGCAGTGAGGACACCATCTGCGAGGACACCGGGGGCGACAGAAGGTGCGGGGTTGGGGGAGACATGAGGATACGAGGGCAAGGGGGGGAGCCGGGTGGAAGGGCGCGAGAGAATATGGAGAGGATCGTAGCGGGGATAGACGAGCTTTGGGGGGTGGGTGGGTGGATCTGGACTGCAGTTCTGGGGAGCCTCTGGACGGATGGAAGAGATGGGAAATCTGGATGTGGGGACGTCGAGCTCCAGGGAAGGGGAGGGACGATGGCAGGAGTGCAGGGGAGACGGGAGGTGGTGACACTGGTAGAGAGTGCCCAGCATGGCATGAGACAAGGGACGACGAGGGAGATCAAAGGAGAGGTCGAGAGCAAAGGACTTGCACGTGGAAAACACGGCTTTGTATTGACTACACTAGGGTATTACACTTGGAGGAGCACCGGAACGGGCATCTCCTGATATGGGTCGTGCCAATCCGATCATCTAATCTTATCAGACACCCCTCTGCCCACAGACGCCGCCATCGCCGCCAGAGCAGCGCGCAGTTCTCCCGTCTGGAGGTCCTTTGCAGGCGTCACCATCACCGCACGCAGGACAAGCGAGGGATCGATGTCGGGCGGGGCGAGATAGGTCGGGAGCATGGGGATGGGCAGCTGGTCCTGGTCATGTTGGAAGGTCAACGCTCCACTGACGAATGGTAGGACTCACTTCGACACGGTCGAGGTGCCCAATGACCCACACATGGCCTTTGCGTTCTAGTGCCCAACGATGGCCTGGTGCATCGGAGACGGAGAGGAGAGCATCCGCGTCGATGCAGAGGGTGGCGTCCACGAGCAGTGCACTGCGGGCGTCATGCAAGAGCACGAGTGCAGACTCGGGGTCATAAGTGAGCATCCTGCCGAGGTTCAGTCGCATCATCGCACGATGCAGGCGAGGCAACGTGTATCTACCTCCCCGCAACCCGCAGTTTTCTACCGACGTCATCTCTGGTGATGCAGTCGAGCATCCTTACCCTCGCACTCTCCACCTGCTGAGGCATTGCTCGTTGTAGAAAGTTGCCAGGAATGGAAGGTACACCCCCAATGGAGCTGCTTTCCATTCCTCGAACCAGCCCACGCAAACCCCCGTTGCCCTGTATTTCCGATTGGGAATTTCATTTCCACGACATCTTCCTCGGGGAGACAACAGAGAGGCATCCGAGCACCATCATTGATCATCGTCGCCCATCAGACAACGCCAAGTCCGCCCGGTACATCCCCCCTCGAAGACGTACTCTTCTCACTCCTCCTGGTATAGCTCGCAGATGGGCCCGACGCCACTATCGATGCAGGGATATCCCCCCAAAAAATGTTTGTGGAGCCTTGAGGAACCTTGATATCGATATCCTACTATCTCCAAACCTACCCGAGGAAATGAGCAGCGAATTCCAAGTGGGGAAGGACATGCTGTAAGCCACCTTTGGAGGACTCCGTCGAGTACAACAGACTGTCAAACAGCCGTTCATCCAGCGCATATCCTCGCTCATACACGTCAAGGTCCCATGATGATGTTGCCAACGTCCCAACACATGTCTTCTCGACCTTCTTCGGTGTTAATAGACAAGCCTCGTACCGATCGCACAAGATCGTACACAGCTTACTTGAACGTCGAACTTTCTCGCTTCACAGGCGATGACGTTACACCAGCATGCATTGCATTTGCCTGTTTGTACAACCTGGGGCAGCTTGACTTGCACTTGATTCTGACCGGCCAGTTCATACGGATAATTTCTGCACGAACGGTCCTACCATCCGACCTCCCATCCGTAGTAGTCCTCGGCATTTGACAGACCCCCCATTTGTCGGACCGGTTATATTTCGAAGGAGAAGCACCTCGGGAGACCTGCATGAGAGTACTCAAGAGTATGACTTGCCTCCACTGTGTGTCCATTGGTGTGACACAGCATCACAGCCTGTGCGCCCGACAGCCAGCGGTTTGATCGCCGAATCGGGCGCTCCCTATCAGGCATTCAAACAGTTGTTCAAAAGACAATCACAGCGACGACGGAGATAGATGCCCGGGATGTTTTAACCCATCCGTCGTCGAGCCACGAATTCGGACCCGACCAGGGCGGCCGAATTGCCACACCATTCCTGGAGCTTGGAGGGTGGGCGCCTCCCTTACCAATCGTCACCCACAGGTCCTGGCCAAGTAGCTTTCCCTGGCTGTCCTCTCATGAGGCCGGGCGATACCACAAGCCCAAGGTCCCTCGTGAGGTATCGTAAGCAAGTCACGTCCCCTCGTCACGTCACAGTATAACCGGGGTTGCCGGTTCCTGGATTGTCCCCCTACCGCCGCGGGAGGAATCAGTGAAACGCCAACGACCACCAAGTGTGCCCCCTTCAGAAAGGTGCCCTTTTTGTCACCGAATCAGCAGCAGCTTCAACAGGTTTGGAGGATGGGAACCAGGAACCAGGATTTTCATTTCGCCTGGATCGGATTGCATCGATGGCTTGACCCTTCATATTGGAGTGTGGCCTGAGCGTGAGCAGGCATCGTGGAGGAGACGAGGGGTGGGCAAGTCGACGTGTGATTCGACATCGGAAGAGATCACGCTAAGAGAGACTCGACTATGCAGCCCAGAGATGGGTCTCTCGTCGTCGGAGGAACGTCCTACATACTTCTGAAACAGACCCAGGCTATCGGCGAATTACGTCGACAGCCAAGGCGTGGCAATGGGTCGCAGGACCATGCATATTTGGAACTTCTCGTCCGGGAACGGATTCCTTTAGGAAGGTGGCTGAGACGGGGGCCCCCAACGTGTGTGTATGTCGAGGAACGTGCAGTCGACTGCCCACCGTCAAGTGCGGCGGCCAACATTACCGTAGCCTTCGTAGAAGCTGTGTTGTATTTTGGTGTATTACTTGGTCAAGCGCTGTGGCCGGCAAGGCACTTGCAGTTTCTGCTTCCGCCTATGAGCGGGTCGTCTCAATCCCTCTTCGCTGGCCACTGCTCTCTCTCCTCCCACTACCATCATCCCTCAAAAATGCCCCGTCTCCCCGCTTCCGCATCGACCTCGACGTCCTCCCACGTCAAACTCCAGAAACCGTAAGTCCCTTCCCCCGTCCCTCCCTTTTCGCCTTCCTCATCCTCGCCCCAATAGCAAATGGACGCGAGAACAACTGCTCAAGAGTCTCGAGGTCATCATGCCACTTAGTTTCTTCCATCCGAACAGCTGTTCCTGACGTTTGTCACTCTCCCGCAGATACTGGGCCCTCTGACGGCTCCCCTACCTCCAGAGCTGCCACCCTCTCCGCCCTCTTCTCGGTCCAACTCCCCTGTCCCTCCTCCCCCCAAGAGAAAGCATGCCTCTTCGCAAGATGCTGAGCCTGCAAAGCGGCCACGAGTCACCAGTTCCTCTGAGATATCCTCTCAGCCTCTCCGTACCCAGTACTATCAGCAACCACCCCCACCCCCACCCCCACCGCCGCCCCAGTTCCACAGGTCCTCTAATCAGCCCTCCACCTTTAATCTTCGCTCTGAACCATCCGAGGATGGCGAGCTTAGAGAGGATCCTCTCACTCTCACCTCTCGTCCTCCGGCGCTTCCTGTCTTATCAACTGCTGTACCCGTCCGGAGGCCGCGAAGGGGCAAGATCGCCGTTGCGGCATTTGAAGAGCTACACGACAAGTACCACAGACATGGCCGCATGCTCAAGTACTCCGGAGACGCAAGGTTCTGGTCTACCTATCCCTCCACCCACAAGGAGTATCGGCCTTTGGCCAACCCACCCCCACCCAACTCCCCATACCACAAGTATGGTGGCTTGGTTGCACGTCTCGAACTTGTCGATGCTCTGGTCTGCTTTACGTACTCGATATGGAACCGAGACTTTTCCAGGAGAGGCTGCCATCGTGAAACTTGGGCCACTATCGAAGCTTTCCTCGGATGGTGCAAAAATAAGTGGCAGTCTGAGGACACGTTTGGGGACCGTGAAAAGGCCCTGCTGGGCTTGATGTGAGCTCTCTTCCTCTTCCCTCTGTGGTATCACTCACTCCCACCACACAGCTGGATGATCGAAGCCTTCATCCGTGCACGTACTTTCTATTACATGGCCAAAACGATCATCGACCCTGACTTGGATCGCACGTGGGCCAAGATGAAGACCGAGATGGCTGCCCTCAGTCGGGAGGCGGAAAAAACGGAGATCGCCTCCGCGGGAACTTCAGGGCAACATTCCAATGGCGCCCAAAAGACCCCACCGATGCTCCCCTCACCTGCAAGCATCGCGCCTTCCAGTAGTGCCAACTCCACCCCCATCACCGGCAGCTCGGGCGGCACACCAAGCACGAGCAGTACCGTCGTGGCATCCCAGACGTCATCCTCGTCCTCGTCACGGGGTTCTCATAACATCAACCCTGCAGCCCTGCCATTGCCACCGCACCTTCTCTCGCACGTTCCTAATTGCCTGGATGGACGCGCGCCCACGTCCGCCATGGTTGCTGCTGCTGCCAAGGCAACGGTCTCATTCGGCCCGGCCACAGTCCACGGTTTGAAAGACCAGTCGAACGCGATTCTTGCTGCGTCGTACTGTATGGACCATGCGCAGCGATATTTGACGCTTCCGGTGATGGCTCGCCACTATCCCACGACGTTCGCACGGATGATAGGTTCGAGCCTAGCTGCGCACGAGGAACACGAGCCTGATATTGAGGACGAAGAAGGCGAACTACTTTGGCCGACCCAAGCAGTCACAGGTGAAGGGCTAGGGTGGGTTTGCCTCATGGGAAAGGCGATGATCAAGGAACTTGGTCGGGACTTTGGATATGTGGGTCTTGCTGGGGTGGTCCGGAAGCCAGATGCGGCGCCCGCTGGCACATCACCCCTACCGTTGGAACCAAGGCAGATGTCCGTCCAGCGGTGACAGGGCCATCGCGGGATAATGCTTATACCCTCGGTACTATTTGCGATCCCTCCGGCACTTTTCCCCATCTCTCTCGAGTTTTGACACTCGCACACACCAGACCTGCGATGCATATGTAATCGCACTTGCATAACGTCCTCGATTGCCTTGGGAGGCAAAGTCGAACTGTATGCAATCACCCACCAAGTATCCCCTGGATAAACCATTTAGTTTTGGATTTTTCTTCCTTCTCTCAGTGTAATGGGTTTCGCCTTTTGCCCCCCGCCTACCCCAACGATAGAGGTTGATCGGCCATTCCCATATGGCTAGTCAGCAATTTAAAGGGGGAACCGTTTCGCGCACCGATGTCGGCAATCCACTTTGGGTGGATGACATCCATATGCGACTGGCCGCATAGTCCTGCCTAAAAGGCGTGTGGTGGTCATGTAGCTCGGTTCCCTGGTCCGCGCTGAATTGGGCTTTTGGGAACCGGGCTTGGCCCTTCCATCCCATACGTCGGTGTTCACCGCTACTATTAGAGGTCGGCCGTCGTCGCGCACTTCCCCTCTTCCTCCGTTTCTATTTATTCCAATCTATTTGTCCCGACACCCATCATACCTGCCAATCGATGTAACCAGTGGCCACTTTGTTTCACCGGGAAGGTATTCCGTTGATTTTCTTTCTCGATATTTCATTAGCTGTGAACATCTTCGAGTGTACATCATGTGTCTCATGTCCGTACTACTTTCATTTTGTCCCCAGACGTTGTAACTTTTGACTCTCGTACGGTATGGGGGAAGATGGATGGCTGGAGAGGTTCATAGAAGCGATTTCTTGTATTATTTACACTAACGTGACGACGTCGTTTGCTGGAGCGCAAAGTTGGTGTAGCGCTATCAGTCCAGTACACGGTGCAAATGTTGATGGGTATATCATGTTGCAATATTCTGAAACGACATTTCTTCTGCATGCGAAAATTGGATTATCGGCGGAGGCAAGCACCGTCTATCAGAACCCACGCATTTCACCTGCGAGGAACCTGAAGTAAAAGGCAACTGTCTGCAGAAATTGCCAAGTATAATGGTTTTTGCACTAAAACTGTATAGTTTGCGGCGACCTCCGAACTGAGTGCAAACCTTAATTTAGTCAGCCGCAAACCGTTCCCCTCCGTCAAAGAAGACCCGGTCACTCACATACAAAAAACCATGGCTCAGACTCTGCCCAGGGACGTTTCGAAGTTGGGTCAGGAGATCAAACTATTTGGCAAATGGGACACCCAGGAGTATGTTTCACGCGTTTACCCATTCTCCTGTATGATGTTCTGTACTAATGATATCACTATAGTGTTGAGGTCAAGGACATCTCCTTGACAGATTACATCCAAGTCCGCCACGCCGTCTACCTCCCTCATACTGCCGGGCGGTACTCGAAGAAGCAATTCAAGAAGGCCCAAATGCCCATCGTTGAACGTCTCGTTGACAGGTGTGTTTAAGCATTATTAAAACTGTAGAGGGGCATGACGTTCATTTGTGATAATACTTTTTTATCCTGATTCTCTGGTGATGCAGCTTGATGATGAAGGGTCGTAATAACGGAAAGAAGCTCATGGCCGTTCGCATTGTCGCACATGCGTTCGAAATTATCCACCTCCTTACCGATCAGAATCCCATTCAGGTGCGATCGCGAATTCCAAGGAGGCGGAGAAGTGTATGCTAAATATGAGTGTCTCGCACCACTGTTAGGTCTTGGTCGATGCCATAGTTAACACGGGCCCTCGGGAAGACTCGACTCGCATCGGTTCACAAGGAACTGTCCGTCGTCAAGCTGTCGATGTTTCGCCTTTGCGGAGAGTGAACCAGGCCATCGCTCTCCTCACTATCGGTGTATGCCATGTCCTTTCTCCGTCTTTCTGCCCTGAATTCACCTGTGTGTTTTGTCCTCGTCCGCACACTAGACTCGCGAGTCTGCGTTCCGCAATGTTAAGTCTATCGCAGAATGCCTCGCCGATGAGCTCATCAACGCCGCAAAAGGGTCTTCGAACTCGTATGCTATCAAGGTTAGTCCATATATTTCCTCTGCCCTGCCACCTTTGTCGATTGTGACGTTGCCATTTCCCCACAAAGAAAAAGGATGAACTCGAGCGTGTTGCTAAATCCAACCGGTGAAAAGGACCATTTCATGCCTATCTACGGTGGAGACCACGTGGGTTACCGAGCATTACTGCTTTATACACACATGCACATTATGGGACTCATTTCGATGTCAACCTCTTACTCTGCGTCGCAAATTTCATTGACGATTATGACATCATTTGAATGCAAGGTTGCAATTACGTAATCTTAGCGCCTACTCAGCGTTCAGCCAACATTGTGGTCGGTTACTACTGCATCATGCAGCGCTTTCGCTTCCATCTCGGCTTAAGAAATCTCTCATTGGCACCGAGTTGATGGCCGCGATTGGACCATTTTACCAGTTTATGGATGCACTATCGCCTCCTTGTGCACGGTGTCATTTCTGAATCAAGGTCAGGACCCACGCTCACCAAGTTCGGTCAGAATATAAAACAGGGAATGACGTTTTATGAGATCGGGCGTTGATGCGAGCTCGTTTGGGGATCAAGTTCAATGCAATATACCGTGAGGTAGGACACCCTATTGAACTGCACCCATCATGGTGTGCAAAAAGCATGCTCCCCAGACTGGATCAGCCAAATTATGTTCAGTTTCTGCGGTGATTTCCACTTATCCAACAAAGAAGAAAAGCTCACTCAACCTTGGGCCATGTTAGTGCAACCTGGCGTAACCTACTTATTTACATGAAGGTTTGTAATGTATATGTTTCTGGTCAGCTGGGACAGAGTGCCCTCGTCTCTTCTGAAGGATGTCAAAGTCTAATTGAGCATGCATGATAATCCCACGTCTCATTCTACTGGTTCGCGCCGTTTTGACGGATACCGAAAAGCTCGCCAAGTTCTAAAAAGGAATAGAATCATCCGGACAGAGTGACAAGTGGACCGTTACACGAACCTTGCAACCTGGCTTCCCTCTTTTCACGTTGCGTTTCGGTTCGTTTGATACCCGAAAATGCCTACGATAACACAATGCGGAGGTAGACAATGTTCAAATGTTAGTGTTTAAGGGGTTGTGGAGCGGACCGAACTTACGTGTTGAATCAGTTTCTTTTTCTTCTCTTGAATTTCCATAACCTTCGGGAGTTGTGAGGAGATGGAGGGAAGAGGTAATGATCCAACGATACCTTTGCTTCCACCGTGTTCTCAGCAATAAACTGGTAGACATGGACAGGTTTCTTCTGTCCTATCCTGCAACAGAATCAACTCACAAACTCCAGTAAGGCTGTCGCATGACGAACCTGTTGCACCTATCGATGGCTTGACTCTCTATACCTTCCTGGAAATACGTAAGTACAGACTTTACGCGGCGTAGCTCGTCACCATACCTGCCACCACCTATGAATACGCACACCATCCTTGTCAGAGCCAAAGGGAAAACAAAACAGTAATACTCACGGGTCCATCCTACAAGCACAATAAGAACAACCGTATCCCAGCAATATGCAAGAGGGAACTCACAAAAATACATTGTTCGCGACTGTCAGGTTCAACCCGAGTGCACCTGCCTTGAGCGAGATCAGCATAACCTTGGGGTTCACGCCATTGGCATTCGCGTCAATTCGCATGATGGCTCCCACAGCCTTTCCTTTACCCTTGGATTTCCTTGTCTTCGCCCGAGAGGAAACATTCTCATCAAAGTCGTCATCATCGAAGGTGTCATAGCCATCAATCGAGTTGACTTGCGTGGGTGTCGGTTGTGTGAGGCAGGACGGGTTAGATGACTCTTCTTCGAAAGGGACGGTGAAGCGTTCGAGCACTTGCTGTCGTTTTTTAGCGGAGAGCTGCCCGTCGAAACGTATATATGGAATCCTAAGAAACACCGTAAGTATGTTGTTCATTGATGACCTCCTTTCAGACTCACCCATACTCTTCCAATGCCTCACCAATCTGTTCGTGAAAATGCCTCAGTACATACATATCTGCGGTCTAAAGAACAAGTACTTTATCCAAGAAGGAGGTAAATTGCGAGAACACCAAGCTCTTTTCATTGGACGGAAGCAATTTCAACAGATGAATGAGCTGGTCGATCTTCGCGGACGACCTCTTTTGTAAATCACTTCGATTCTTGCCATTGTTGAGCTTCACTGGTATCTGAGTGAGCTCAGTCGGGGGCGGAGGTTCAATTAGGTCTCCCATGCCAATCGGGTAGCGGTCCTCCAAAAATGTTAGCAGGGTATAGCCTGCAATTAACAAGAACATACCATAGGACACCTCTGATCTCTCTTGAGGACTTCTGAAATACTATGTCCTTGTCAGCCCCAAAGTCCGTATCTTATGAACAAAACGAACCAAGCGAGACAGAACGCATGTGTGCATGACGTGATCCTCGGGTCTGTCAACATCCCGAAACAAATAGGACACTCCTCGTTATCCTCAATCAACTTGGCTAATTGTGCTTGCAAACGATCTTTCAGCTCTGGTGTGATTTTTATGGCGCCGTGGGTTCCAGGCTCGCTCGCTCGCAACTGCTCGAGGTAGTCAGAGGGAACGAGGTCCGGATGGAGTGCAATTTGGCGCAGGCGGGTGAGCATGCTGAGCATATTTGAGGTTATCTCCAAGGGATATGAGGTGGTTTGTGCCTAGGTCATTGGAGAGGTTCCTTACGATGGAGTTAACCCCGCCAGCTTGATTCAACATGTTCTCCACCCGCTGGTGCGACACTGCCTCAACAGCGTCATACAATGCCTGCAAGACATTGTATGAAAGCTCAAGCATCACTAAATAGTACACTTACCCGCGCCTCTTCGTGGAGCATAACTGGAACTAGTGTGATGTCCACCTGCATAGCGATCAGCAGCTATTCACCTTGAAGCAATCTTTTCGTTACCGAGGGCAGGGGAATCAGGGGCTTTCCTTCGCTGTCTTGCATCTGCGACGAGGTGTAAACTGAAGAAACATGGGTGTTTGGCGTGTATCTCACCTCCTTGGTCCTCCGAATACAGATATGGCTCATGAGTGCCTGAGAATTCGATTAACGGTCATTCTGACAAAGTGTTTCTGGACTTACACGGAGCAGCTCAGCGCCAGCGGGATCGCCGGTTTTGAGGGGCCGCAAAATCAGCCTCTTAAAAAAATCATCGTTGTCTAGTGGACGACATATTTGAAGAAACGCAAGCATAGAGCCCACGTCCTGTTTCATGAGTCGGCACAGGAGCCGAGTCGATATCAAGAGCTACGCACCCTAGGTGAATTGATCTAAGGGAGTGATGATGAGCTGATAAAGCAGGAAAGCCAGTGTCCGACTTACGATAGGTGTCCCAGACAGTATCCACCTCCTTTGGGCAGTAAGGTTGCAGACCGCTTTCGTCATCTTGGTCTTCGGGTTTCTGATGTTGTGTCCTTCGTCCAGGATGATCCTCTGTTCTTACAGCTTCGGTCAATCAAATCCCATCAGGCAAATGACCAACTTCACCTTCCACTTCACGTCAAATAACCCCGTTTCACTCTTCTTCTTCTTCTTTGGTCGTTCAGCCGTGTAACCGTCCACCAACGCATTGGGGTCTGCCTCCCCCACAACCGTCTGATAGGTCGTAATCACAACATCATACTTTGTAAGGTCATCAGCTGTTGCGTTGCGGGAAGCACCATAGTAGACACAAGTGGTGATTGCACCCTCGACACAGTGATCTGTGATCTGTTTTTCCCAGTTGGATATGACCGAAAGGGGGACCACTGTTCATATAACAGTGGGGACCTGTACAACCAGTCATAAAATGGGAGCTCACCAATTAGAGTGGTCTTCGAGTGGTCTGTTGGAATATCTTCCTTCGTCGAGAGGATGAGTGCAATCATGGTCAATGTTTTACCCTTCCGGGCACTCAGAACACGAGGACACTGGAACCTGGTAATCAACTCACAAGGCCCATGCTATCGGCAACTAGCGCTCCTCGTCCCAGGACGGGCGAGCTTGTGATCTCTTGTGGTGTCTTGGTAGCCACTTTGAAGGTGAAGATATGCAACTTTATCGCAGAATAAAACTTGTAGGACTCACAGTTGAAGTAATAAGGCTGAAAATGTCGCATAAGTAAACGGCTTGGTCGGTAGTTTACCTCTCCTTACCTTGTCACCTGCATTGCAGTATCGCCAGAACTGGACCGGCTTATCGGATTCTTTGGTCGGCAAAGCTGGGTACTCGTGTTCAATGCACCATTGAAGAGCTTGACTCTGTTGATCAGGACACGTGGGAATATGTCAGGAATACAAAATAGGGAATACGGAACCTGGTGCTTTAAGAGATCCACAACCAGCTCCCCGCTGGCAATGCCCGGTGGGTTAGGATGAACAGGCAGATTTAAAATGTCGTCAGATGAGCAGAGAGTGTCGAGAAGCGATGCGCGTCGACCTTCGTCATCTACCTTCTCGAGACTAGTAAGCATCTGCTTGAGTTCTGCAGCCTTGTGGAGCGCTTCTTGCTGTTTCTTGATGGCTTCTTCTTTGGCTTGGGTCAGCATACCATTCGAGACATTTCTCTGAGTAGAGGTTGGCTGAGAGTAGGCATACGGGGATCCGGCATGCGAGGATCCGGCATACGAGGTCGCAGTGTACGAGGATCCACCGACAGAGGACATCTCACTTCCGCGAGATGGAAAACCACGTTGGCGAGGGGTTGCCCATATGAGCTGGGGCTCGAGGATGTCACGTTTGTCGGAGACACCGTAAATCCTTATATCCCTAAAAGTAGGTAAGTCTGTTGACTATGGTAAACTAAATTGGGCTGAAATTACAGCGGTAATGTGTAGCAGAATTCTCCGTTCACTGCGACAATGTCAACACTCCGTGAGCCACAACCAAACGAGGGGACTCACAGTTTCCACTAAGCATGGTACCCTCTATGGTGACTAACTTTCTGTCGATAAGCAAAGCAATTTTCGCAGCGATGTCCTTCGGGATATGCCCGACTTGCATACCACTGATGTTTATGACTTTTATGGCGTTTCTAAGATTACGGATCCTTTGAACCGCCAAGGTGCCATGGGGAAGGAAACATACCTATCGTATTTATTAGTAGGTTCCCTAACTAATCCAACTTGTTCGCCTGCTCCGACAAGACCTGTATGTTTTATCAGCATAAGGGACTGGCTGGAGTAAAGACACGCACCTTTGTAATACCGCACTCCAACCACATTTGTCTTATATGTGCAGTAGAGTTCATCTACGACCTCGGGTTCTGTTTGGGTCACATCCTCATCCTCATCGTTAATCAAACGGTGGGTTCCAGTGGGTGTGTCAACAATGGCTCGATCGTTCAGTTGGCCCTGGGAAGCAGGAGGTTCGAATGACTGCTTGCGCTTGTGCTGACCCGGGACCACAGACCCTTGCGCCGCGGAGGATGGAATTGACGTAGGAGTGGTAGAACTTGCAAACTGAGTCACCGCGGGCGCGAATGCCTTGGCAGAATTGGGTACATCGGAAGGGTCGACGTGTCCGCTTGCAATGGCGCATCTAATCTTGTTTTGATCTTGGAGGCTGCAGGTATGGACCAGCGTTAATTACAAATGACATATCAATAGTCCCAAAGAAAGACGCACCGAAGCATACTGAAACCCGCGACAGAGCTAAGGTCCGTAATTGCAAGATTGCGAAGAATATCAGGCGTAACGCAGCCCCTGTTTGCCGTCGGCACAGTGAGCTTACTTGAGACGCATTGCGTCGCCAAAGACACATGATGAACCTACCAATGTCGCCAGACGACTGTCTCCCCATACTGGCTGGGGACAAGCTGGCCATATCGAATGCTTCCAGCTGCGATTGGCGAGCCAGTACACGGAGAAGGGCCTTTACAGACCGACCGAGAGCTCTTGCTGTACTAAAAAGAGGGGTGGGCACAACTGGCACAGACATCCTCGGTGAGTACTCACGTCTATCGCGTGCCCAGCCATGTTTTGGTTTTGGGGCCTTTACATAAATATAATGTGTTTGGCCATGTTTGGGACGCGTCCTCAGACTTGACACTGAACAGGGACTCAGAGGACATGCCAGTCACATTCGACCCCAGACCACACATCGACGGTCTCCCATACGATCCTGAGCAGGATGCAAACGAAAAACGTGACATCAGGAAGAGATACCGTCAGCTGGAAAAACTGACAGGGGGTACGCCTCAACGTGTGTTGCGCCAAATTTATTGACGCGCCGTTGTGCTCAGAGCACCAGAGACCACAAGACCATGACGCAGAGGCACTCGTCGAGCAGGTTGCACAGGCAGATGAACTCTTCTCAAAAGGTGCGAGTTTCTGTCCCTTAATACTTATATGTGCAACCCGCCACCATATCTAATATAATGTTGTTGGGTGCGCGTTATCCAGTCAAGAATCCAACAGAGGCGACCCTCGACTCTTCTGTCTTGCGCAATCTTTCCAGTATCAGTGCTCAAAAGGCGCGCGGTATGAAGCTAGGATCGGCGGCTTTTGACCTGGATGATTTCGTCGCGAAGCTTATTACATTTATGGGTGGCAGTCAGTGCTTCGAGGATAACGAAGACGACTCCGAAATGGAAGTCGAAGAAGACCGTGTATTGGACTGGGACAAGATAGGCCGTAAAGCCCTCGCTAAGAGCCGCAGAGTACCGGTCACAGGCTACATGTATGTTTCACGCCGTCTATTTTGAGTATTGACTGTCTTCGACCGTGCATACAGGCTTGGCCCGCTTTCGATAGAACAGAAGAGGCGTGTTCCAGTCAAGCGTCAGAAGCAGGAGAAAGTTCAAGAGGAAGAGCGCCGACCCCAAGAAATCAAGGAAGAAGATATCAAACGCTCCGACAATGAGACTTCCAAGAATGTTCTTATTGTACGTAAACTGCTCTTGGAACCTTGGACCCAAATATACATTCTAAAAATCCTATACAAAGATCAAAGACATCCTCGAATCTACGGGTCCTATCAACCTTTTTGAGTTCATCGTAAACCCCCACGATTTTGCACAATCAGTAGAGAACCTGTTTTATGTCTCCTTCCTCATTCGCGACAGCGAATGCGCATTTGAGATCACTGATGAAGGTGATCCTATGATCAGTAAGTCTACTTTTCTGCACCCGTACATATTCTGAACAAGCTTGGGAAACCAGTGCTATGCGAACAGCCCACCTTTGAGGACCGGATGCAAGGTGTGCAACGACAACAGATCGTGATGGAATTTGATATGGCCACATGGCGGGTAACTGACCTGGTTCCATTTCTTTTTTTGCGACTGACGATTCATTTAGCGCGCTATTGAAGTTTGGAACATCACAACGTCAAAGATACCCCAGCGTCCCCCTGCAAGGACTCAACTCGGTGGAAAGTGGTATGGGTAGTAATTTTACATTAACATGCCATGATTTCTGTATCATTCTTAATTCGGATAATGGCCCTAGCAAGTGTATGTATCTTACCATTCTCCATGAATAACTATTCAGCATTCCAATCAATATTGCGATCTACATACGTACAAAGGTCCGATTCTTTACTGACACCCTATTTCCATCCATGCATCATGGGTTTTCCACTAGTACAGTTTCAAAGTTGCTCATTTCAGTAAGGTTTGTATATTCCAAATATCAGTAGTGTATGTTGATACAGTGCTGGAACCATTATCTACTAAGAAAACAACAATCGAAAGTCGAAGAGGGTAGGGGAAGTGCATGCACAAGCCCGAATCAGCGATGCTAACCAGAACATCGCAAACCACGCATGCGTGATTCATCAAAGGAAATAGCATCAAGCCGAGTGCCATAGATGTGCTGACATAAAGAGCATAAACATGAAGAAACGGTTGATTCGACCTGGCTAGCAGGACGTCCGGGGCTTGAAGTCGAACTTCAATTGACCATTGCTGTCGTAGACACCGTATCCGGGCTCTTGGCTCTCGGAGTAAATATGGGCGAACCACCCAACCCCACCACCAGGGGCATTCTTAAGATCCTGGCAGTGGGTATCAAGCATAGTGTAGTATGCCTGAAGTCAAAACATAGTAAGCACATGAACATCCATGATCCGCAACAACATACCGCTTCACTGGGAACGTCCGCCACAGCAAGGGCGCTGTTAGGTTGGATGCCTGAGGAAGCGACGGAAGGCCAGCCATTCTAAAGGCAGAAGGGTTCAGCCAAGGCGAGCCGGAGAATAAATCTCACTTGCCTCATCAAAGTACATCTTCTTGCCACCACCTTGCTGGATGAACCAGTTCATGTCCGTCTCGACAAGGGGCCATGCATCGCCACCACTTGTTGCCAGGCCGGAGAAGAACGGCAACATATGGATGTTAATGAAGTCAATGGCATCGAGAACATCCTGCGCGCCGCCATGCTCTTGATATCCATAAGCAAGTTCGCTGACAGTAACTGGAATGCCAACACCAGAAAGCTGTGACTTGGCTGACAAGACCTGGGACGCAAGCTCCTCGTGGGGAAGGACATTATCGAAGAGAGGTTCCGAGCCAAACTGAACGCCACGAGTGACAAACTTGGCTTTGGAGTTACTGGTTAAAGTCGAAATAAGCGAGTCACGGCGTGTCTGCCATTCGTTACCGCCATCAAATCCAAACTTCATCCTAGTATTAGCAACCAGTTGGCAAAGTGGACTGCAGGAACATACCCAGATCAAGGCATGCACTCCAATGCCAGCTTCCCATGCAGCATCTACGACGTCATCGCTGCAAAGATGATAAATAAAAATAGCACTACAAAAATATAGAACAGACGTACTAGAAGCCAGGGTTGTCACACGCGCCGTAGAGGCGGACGTATCTGCCATTGAAGTTGTTACGGATGTCAGCAAACTCATGTTTGAGCTGGTCCAGACTTTGGCCTTTGGATAAAGTCAGCCACAAAAACAATTAAGAAGTAGGGGAACACGTGCATGCAGTAACCTCATAGCTGAATCCCAGGAATGCATATTCGGAGTCCATGGGACACCACCAATTATCCAGTGTGTTAGGGACAGTCGACGGCATTTTGAAGCCCAAAGCAGGGAAACAGCCAGAAGATGGACCAGAGCCACCACCTGTCGAACTAGGAGTAGGAGAGGCAGTGGGCATGGTGATTGAAGGGGAGGGTGAAGATGTTGCTGGAGAAGTGCCCGGAGGAACGATGGAAGATTTAGTTGGTGTAGAAGATGCCACTGCCGTCGAAGGAGAACTCAAATAACTACTTTGGCCTGACTTGCAGCTTCTCGGAAGCGGCCTGGCTGAGACGAGGCACAAAGAGACGAGGAAAAGAATGAAACTGTACAGAGAGAGAGACATTGCACAAAGAGCGTTGGGCGGAGAAAGAAGGGAGTGAGCTCAATGCCTGAGATGGCGGACAGGGAGACAAGGGAGGAGGAAGAGGAGGAAGTTTTCAACCAACCGGAAGTTGGATTTGAGGGACCCTCTTAAAGAACTTATTGTGCCCAGAATTGACCACGCTTGTCACAATGACGCCGAAAAGCCTTTGTTCCTCGGCTGCCAAGTATGAAAATCGGATTAGTCTACTCGGTTATACCTTGGCCATCCCCTCGACGTCAGACCTACTGTCTCCTCCCATAGAGAGTCAAAGAACATATGCATGGAGCAATTCAAATGCAGTGGTAGCGTGAGCAGTAACAATGACGTACTATTTCTGGAATATCAAGAAGACAATCATTGCAAGGTACCGTGGCGGTGCAGTTCCCGCTCATCGGGATCAGTGGCCACTTTTGGAAAAGGTCGTTTGAAATTCAGCGTTTCTGAGCTCCCCGTCACTGACAAGTACTACTGTACAATGAATGAATGGATTGACGCCGATGCTTGTATGTACAAAACTCCAGACAACATGAACCTCATCGACAGAGGACAAGAGAGAGGCGTAACTTTATATGACACAGAGAAACTAGTAGAGATGATGGGAAGAAATCTATCGGGGACTAATACACATGATGCCAGCGTGACGACAATGCTTGCCACTAATAATACTGTCCTCTACCGTGATCGACGAAGTTGGCACTTTGGTTCTGCAGGGCTCATACATGTAAGTTCTGTACTTTGTGGGGGGCCCTTGAACCGCAACCACGACCATGGTCGGTTTTCCCACGCTATGACAGCTGGGCAAGGTGGTGCCTGGTAGTGCACGATAAAAAGCACACAGAACACCACTGGCCCCCCCTAGAACGATTATTACGAGTCATTAAGTTGACCAAAACACACGAACAATGCCAAACTGGCAAGAACAACCACGCTCAGCGACCACGTACTCACGAATTTTTCTACCCAATGTAGACATCTTGAACATACCAAAGACCAACCAAAGACGAGTTGAAACGTGAACCAATCACACAAGCAACACGATTATTCCATGCGACAGTCCACTGTGATGCTGTCCCCTCTTGCGAGATGTTCGCCTCCCTTTTCCCAACCTGAGGTTTTAGTGGGTATAACGCCTACCAGGCGCCCTTCAACGGGTTTACCAGTAGGCTCACGGAGTCCCACATACCCCCGTCCTTGATGGGAAGTGCATAAGAGCATTTTTCCTCGGAACGAAGCCCAACTGGGTTTTCGATCTAGTGTATTATGTAGAGCTTGACTTGTCAGTGGCTACATAATGATATCACTTGTCCAAAAAAAAAAGTTCTGTACTTTGTACAGTTGAGTACGGCAAAATGCATATCAACGGGACCAGTGAAAAGTTTATGCATTGTGTCAATTATGCAGAGACGAATGTCTCATATTTGTGACATTAGTGTGACACGTAATAATTATATGTGACAAGGATAGTATAACTGCGAGAATACAAAGCATGTACAGTATATTACTGAATGAAAAACATATCAAGGGTAGTCTGTTTGGAAGTAAGGAGTGCCTCCTGTTGAAGGAGAGCTCTGAATTTGATCAGATCGTGTGATAAGATGAATGAAAACTGGGCATCACCCCCATAGTATGTAGACTGGGTGAAGACAAGTGCCCTGGCAGTTGGTTGAACTGGAATGGAGCCAAGTATTGGACAATATCACCCTGAGGGACATCAGGCTGGTTAGAGAGAGTAAGAGTTTAATGAGAAGATGCTTTTGGGAGCCGTGCTGATGTGCGAGGCATGTCCCCTTTCTTCTGTTGCTTTGGAAATGGGGGGTTGTGGGGGGGTCAGGGTTTCCTTTTCAGGACTTCCAGCATAGTGGAGTAAAGTTGAACCTTTCATTACTACTGCAGCACATTTATACTAGGAAAAAGACACATACATCTTAGTCCCATGAGCCTTTATCATAGAGCAAATTTGGAAACTGGCAACTGTCTCTGTCACAAGCCTACATAGGTCACGCTGGCTATCACACTTTGGTCACGCTGCCGAATAGCAGTCAAGCAGCGGTGACGAGTTGTGACATCCCGTGACCCCCGATTGGTCAGGGAGACTCAACGCTGACTAATCAAAAATGGCTGCTTGATTCTAGGAAAGGACTCACATTTACACCAACACTTTGTTTCATGTTTCGCCAGTGCGCTCGCCTCCAGCTGCGCCGGTATTTGCACACCGGGACCAGCGTAGCATCGCAGACCAAGACTTTCGGACGCCGTAGTCACCCCGCTTACGTGCTCGGCGCCTCTGCCGCGATCGCAACATACTTTGCTTGGACATGGGATTCAAACAGTCGGTGGATATCTCTAGATTCCGAACCTGCCATTGGTGCGTTGTCTTGGGTGAGCTAACCATCGTACGATCATTACAAAAGATTGTGTAGGTGCCAAACAAAAAGTTGCTATGTCGAATCCCTCTGAGATCGCAACACCACGCGTCCCCGACCCAAATTCTCTATCCTCGGAGAAGACTGAGTCCAATACAGCACCGACATCCTCACCAGCGCAAGACGAAAGCGAGCCAGAGCCCTCCGGAGGTGGAGGCGCGTTCAACCCTGATACAGGAGAAATAAATTGGGATTGCCCGTGTCTCGGCGGCATGGCTCATGGCCCCTGTGGTCCCGAGTTCCGAGAAGCATTCTCGTGTTTCGTTTACTCGGAAAAAGACCCAAAGGGAATTGATTGTGTAGAGAAGTTCAAGGCCATGCAGGACTGTTTCCGTGCACATCCCGACGTTTACGCAGACGGTGGGTTCAAATTGTTGAACATGTTCCCATTCACTGAAATGTAAGACTAGAAATTATGGACGAGGAAGAAGGCGCAGAGACGATTGCGGAGATGCCAGCGGAACCGGACTCGGATACCTCAAAACCGTTGCCTCCTCAGAAAAGCAAGCAACCGGCTCCAGTCACTCAAACATGATAGAATTTCACCTCGCTACACATTTATACATCCATGATCACCACTCAGCATTCTTATACAGTCAACACGAAGGAATGGAAGAGTACAATCAGAGCTATCTGAGGTATATCACCGTTAGTGGAAACGAATTACCAAGACCATTAGGTCTGGAATCTTTTCTCAATAAGTTGGTCTTTTAGTTTGTACCCATTTGCAGCAAACAGCTTGGAATGCAGGAACGGTGACATATCATAGATGTCATGTTCCTTCGCCTGATGAACTATAAGCAACATGACGTGAGTATAAAGTGTGCTCCTTACCCGCTCGTCAAGATCAGAGAGCTTGATAGTCAGCACTTCTGGTTGCTCGTGTCTCTGAAGCTGGTAGAAGCGAGCTTTCTCCTTGACCAACTGCCCAAGAATAAATGCGAGCAACTCTTCATAATCCCTGGCCTGGGTGAGGTACTTGCGGAAGCCCTACGGAGTGAACGGTTAACTGTTGTCTGGAAACATTTGGATTTACATACTCTTTCAAGAGTCTTCTTGATAGACATCTTTTGTGCACTGACAAAACTGCCTACTGCGACAGATATTGCTAGGTCAATATCATCTGGGCGTACATACTCTCTCAGAGCCATCTTGGCACTGGCTTCAGCCATGCGGATCATGCTTTCAAGGTGTCGAATAGTAATCGGATATGACCCCGTCGCCATCGACTCGCGACGCAGGTCCGCAAAAAGACGCGACATTTTCTCCTGGTCCATATCATAGAGTTTCGGGCGGACCTTATCCCGAGCATACATGATATATTTGCGGAGGAAGTCCTGGGGAATAAGCTGTCAAGGGGGTATGAGTATCAACATCTCTTGAATAGTTAAACCACACACATCCGCATCAAGGGTAGTAGCCACATTTATTTCTTCTTTCTCTGGTTCAAACTTGGGATGGCTTCGGAGATGACTCCCCACAACGAACCGCGCAAGCAGTTCATCCTGGACTGGATCGATAGTGTCTTTGACGACACATAAAACATCGAAACGTGACAAAATGGGCTCTGTAAGCTCCACGTTTTGCTGGAATGGGATCGTCGGGTTGTACCGCCCACGAGTAGGATTTGCAGCAGCAATAATAGCACACCGCGCTTGAAGAGTGGTAACAATACCAGCCTTCGAGATCGAAATCGATTGCTGCTCCATAGCTTCATGGATCGAGGTCCGATCTGCATCGTTCATTTTGTCGAACTCATCGATCAAACACGTCCCTTTGTCTGCAAGGACAAGTGCCCCCCCCTCAAGCGTCCATTCTCGAGTGACAGGGTCCTTGCGTACGCTCGCCGTCAAACCTACAGCGGAAGCACCCTGCCCTGTGGCAAATACGGAACGATGTGCGGTCTTCTCGACATATTTCAAGAATTGTGACTTCGCCGTACCAGGATCGCCAAGTAAAAGAACGTTAATATCACCGCGAATGCGATGTTTTCGTTTGACATCTTTAAAAACGCCACCAAAGAGCGACAACGCAATCGCGGTTTTAATGTCCTCGTGGCCGTATATGGAGGGTGCGATCGATTTGATAATACGTTTACGAATGCGCTCATCGCGTGCGAGCGCCCGAATATCCCTCTCGTCCTCTTCAGTGAGTCTGAAAGCCGCAAAGAGATCCTCCTTTTTGTTGATGTGGTTTGCTTCTATAACGGTCGAAAAGACGGGGAATCCGTTTTTGGAGTTGAGGGATGCATCGAAATTGTTTCGGTAAATACCAGTAACTTCCTGTAGGAAAGATAAGACTCTTAAGAAAGCGATGTGCTCTACACTTACAATCTCCTCGCCTGGTTTCGCGCTGTCAATGAGGTCCCAAAGGAGTATGACCTCACGGTGTCTTGGGAGACGACCAGGTGGGACTGACCCAGGAGACTCTTGTAATGTCATCTTTTGATAATTACGGTATACAGTCTAAAGAGCAAGGCCCTTCAGTATGCACTTCATTGCAGCTCCTCGGTCGACATACTTGTTCAGAGTTTACCGGGAATGGACCTTTACTTTCACAGTTCGGACAATAGCCGATCTTGACCTCCTTGGTCGCATCTTGATAGAAGGGACCAAGCACCGCGCCACATTTGCGGCAGTCAAATTTGACATACTTCAGTTGGGGGAACACACCGCTGCGACGTGTGACAACTCCTGAGACTCGGACGAGGGTATTCAAATTCGAGCGCCGAAGGTCGCGGAGCGACGAACTAAGGGGAAGGTCCCCAATGCGAACATGTACTTCAGAATGGATTCGCTCGTAAGAAGGATAATAAACGAGAATCGCATTCAATGCCACCTCGTCGAAAATCATCAGCATAGCGGCGGGAGAGTTGGTAAGAAAATAGGCCAGGATGGGCTTGGAGAGCGCAAGATGAAGATATGAAACCTCGAGGGATTCCGCGTTGGCTATGCAATCCTTAGGAGTTGTAGAGGTTCGTTCGAAAGTGCTACTTACTTTCACCAAGGTTACGAATACGTTGACCATATACAGATCCGCCATTGTCATCCACGTAAGTCATCAAAAACTGACGAAAATGTTTGACGATGGCGTGACGGACACGGTCATTAGCTATCCACTCGGCAATCGATTTTGCTTTGATATCGCTCAATTGCTCCAAAGGTATATCCTAAGATTAAAATTGTCAGTACCTTCAAACCTACAAAAAAAAAAAAAAAGAATACAAACGAACATCTTCTACACCATCCATGTCATCTAGATCGCGTCGTTCATCGTATTGTCGGCGGGTCCGACGCTTCATTCTAGCCACTCCGAGTCCATCAAGAGCGTCCTCATCGTCCATGTCATCACTCTGCAAAAACTGAGGGGCCCTACTACGAGCTGCAGCACGACCTCCACGCTTTCCGCTACGTTCCAACCGATCTCGACGATCCATCTTTGCTTCCGCAGCTCTGCGCGCGGCAGCTGACATCGCGTCATATTCCACTTCATCATCGATGTCTTGTTCTGAATAGTGATCCAGGAGTTCATTAGGAGCATAGTCCCTTTTAAAGAATCAAAGTGAGGGTTTTAATGAAGGGGATATGATAAAACCCACTCTTCTATATCTTCTCCGAATAGATCTTCCCCATCCTCTCCCTCGTCATCTAAATCCCTGACTGCTTCGCGTTCATCAAGGCTGTCGTCAGTGTCTGAAAAAGGCGCTGGAGGTGAGGATGGTGGCAAAGAGGACTCTGATCCTGCCCGTCTTGGAGTTGACCGCGGTTCAGCGGTGCTGGTAGGTATTTGGGGTGAACGGGCGCGCTTTGCACCTCTCGGTGTCTGAGACTATACGTTATTAGAAACCTTGGGCTGGAGTCCACAAAGCCCTTACCATGTTGTTTGGATGATGCTAAAGGCGCGTCGCGTCGCGTCTCGTTCTGAGTTTGAACCTATTGTTTACATAATCTCCTAGACCAATCTCTCCGACATATCATGCCCCTTGTTGACTTCCAGACCGCCGTGAAACAGGAAGAAGAGTATCTACGGAAGGTATACCCAATGACAGAGGACATTCCAGGATGCATGAGTCTGCTTGACGGCTTCTTGATTTGCAATGGCACGTCGAGGTTTCTTTATTTCAGGCTCGACAAATTGACCTCATACCTACATACTCAGTTCTGCACGCACAAGTCAAGTCACTGTACAGACACGGGCGCATGTCTGAATGTAGCGACAAACTCGAAGACTTCAAGTTTTGCATGAGCCTTAAATCGCTACACCCAGAGCAAAAGAGGGAGGCCTGGATCCAACGGCAAGCCGAGCGGTGGGCTGCCCGCCGACTGGAGAAAAGTAGTGAAAACGTGTGGGAGATCCGGAAGTAAGTCTCCCTGTCCTGTACTTTGAACCTTCTTCACTAATCTAATCGATGGTTGGGGTGGCAGGGAACCCTTACAAGACTGGCCCCTCCCTATCCAAAGCGAACTCGCACAGAATAGTGAAACTATCGCCTGAAAGATACACTGTTATTGTGTATTCATCGTTGCATCACACATGGCACAACCTGCTATGATGCAATTCTTACTCCATTTCACTGGTATTTGGATTGTCACTAGTAGGCTGCAGACGTCCTTATTCAGCTCTTCTGCGTGCACGCGTTATCGATATATCCTTCACGATAGAAGGTCTTGAACATGGCAACATATGCTAGGCGATGCTTTACCCAGGCACCGTATTGTGAAAATATCGGTAAAAAGAAAAGGTGCGGTTTCGAAATATTCTATATGGATGTAACATCCAGACACGTTCATCCCCTTGTGTGTGAGATTTCACCTCGGCATCAAACGTCGTATAGCTATTAAAATGTACGATCGCTACTTTCGACTTTCGACATCGCCAGCCCTGTGGACTCCTTGTTCGTCCTTGCTCGTACTACGAAGATTGATCGTCTCTCGCAGCCGGCACACTATATTCGAACGTGGGCTTGCTCATACTGGTTTACTCCTATTACGTCCGCAAACCAATGCAAACTCAACAGGTTTACCGCAGAACTAGACAAGCCACACAGTCCAATCACGCAGGAACAAGCAATACTCTATGCATCCCGGATCCAAGCTCTCGAGATAACCGACTTGCAGGTTTCTGCTCCCTTCCGGAAGGTGTCTATGCGAACGTTTCAATGTATGTATGTGACGGCTTTCAAGTTCGACTCTGAAATTCTGAACCATACCTCACTTTTGTGGTAAACAGTTCCGGGGTCTTCTTCGAAAACTCAGGTCGACGTTCTCCTATTTTCCCTATCAGAATGTCATGGATCCATTTAATATATGCTCCATTAAGACGAACGACCCACCCTGGCTGGCACTGCCCGAGATCATGCTTTCCAAGTCTGGCTAGAACCGAGCTGCGGATGTTTGGGTTGGTTTCTGCTCATTGTACCGCCTCATGGTTTTTGTCCTGTGAAGTTCTCGAAGATGACGGAACGTATCACAGTCGTGGTAGTGAAGCTGTCTTTTTCCATTCGCTGCACGCTGGTATCCGTACTCTCTTGCCTCCAAATCGCTCTAATACGACCTTCAACACAGGACACCAGCTACTGCCTTGCAATTCTGTATTCGAGAAAACTACTCGCTTTCCATGCTCAGCGCCCATAACATGACAAGTATGTCACTTTGTGCACCCTCCCTCTAGTGCTCATCTGGATACAAACCAAGTAGCCATACCCGGTGTCTGTGGGCTGTTCTACGCCTGTGTAGGTTGATAGTGCACTGCAAGTCACTCTGCTGACTGTTCCAGGAGAAATAATGGTTTTCAAGTCAAGACTTCGAGCTTGTGCAATCGATCAATGATTGAAATACGAAATGTTGGACCAGGCTGCGACGTTTGCCTTCGTTTTTGGTTTACCTTCAGGTGGAGTGAACCCTCAACTTGAACTGGACATGTCTGCGCTCCGAATCGTTGAATCGTCTTGGTGTTCCCTCGGATCCAGCCGTGCCCCCAAGTTTCAAGGTAAGTCTTGGTCCTCCTGCAGGTCCAGCGACTTTACACAAGTTTGTAGTACGCTCCATAGCAAGAGGGCTTGAAAATCGTGGCCTAAGACCACGACAGAAGGACATGGCCGGAGAATTTCTTGCAAAAGTTAACCATACACTCAGCAGCGCAGAGATGGAGAAATTCCGTCCTGCACGTTGTAACCCTGCTGTTACATGCGCTCCCTCTTCCAAACAAGCAAACTAACATAGAGCCATCAACCTTCCCATCGAATCATGGGGATCAGTGGCATACAAGCTATTACTCTATCTTATGGAAGTGGCACCTCTTCGCTCCCGTACTCGCCGCATCCTGATCATACAATACTTAGGGCTATGCACTGTCCATGTCGCGCTAAGCTTGTTCGAGCTCGACTTGCACACCACTCCCAGATCCTGAACACATACTTGCCCATACGAATAAGGACATCTCTTCATCGGCAGTTAATAGGTCTAGACGGATGTTGGCGTGTAGCGTCCGAACGGTATGGCTCCTGTCTTACGGGGCTGCTCCGTCCTTCAGGCGTCGGGGTCCATTACATCCTTCCTGCATGGGCCTCCAATGCCATTTTTGTCGGTCTTGATAGCATGCTTTGTCACAGGAACACGCTGGGATTACCATGTCCAACGAATCAGAATCATACACTTTTCATTTGAATGCCCGTTCTTCGGGGCGAATCGCCCCTATGTACTACCTGGAGGTTAACTGCATGGCCCGCAAGCTCTTCGTGCGTTGACGTCGTGTGGCACTTCTTTACCCGTCAATGCAACCTCAAAATGGCTTCTGTGTCACGGCCCATCAAGTGGCATGCCATCCCTTTTCATGACACACATGTAAGGTCGAAATTCCTAGGAGCGTACAATTATTTTACTTCGCATCGACTGACCGCTTCGAAGACGAACCGGTTGACCCCGAGATGTACCAAAGTGGATAATGCTTCGGGGGTGATATCGTACCTTTTATGAAGGTCAGAAAGGAGATGTGCGACCGCCGCTCGCCAGATAAACTGAAGAAATGAAGCAAGGTATGACGCAGCCTGAAAACACGTGCCAGGGAGCACAGGTGCAACTTGCTCCACCACACAATTGCAATAGGGCGAAAGGGCTGAGACTCTGCCCTCGTTAACTCGTTAGTTTCGTAGTATGTACTATGTTTATACTCAATTCAAATCTCGCCATGAGTCATGACTTCCTACCAATCACTCCCTGCGGACGAGGACAGTCCAGCAGTCGTCAATAACCCTCCTGAGCCTATCGCTCCTTACTCCATTCGTAGAGCGCTTATCGTGTGTACAACCCTTTGCCTCATCGCACTCGCGGCGTATAAAGTTGGCTGGTTTCCTGTCCTCCAAGGCTTCCTGTTCCCGGATTCAACTCGCACAGAACTCAGCAGTCAACAAATCCCCCAACTGGCCCCTTCTGAGGTACCAACCATGGGATCCGGTGGCAAATACAGCGTTGGATAGTAAGTAGTGCATGCTCTGACTTGGCCTGACAGATTGAACACGTCTCCACTGATAGCTTTGTCAACTGGTATGGCCAGCTTGCGATTTGCATCGAGTCGATACTCAAGTTGTTCTAGGGGGATATACGGCCGCAAGTTTCCGCCATCCTTGATTCCCGCCCAAGACCTCACGTACGCCTCTGCCTGGTTCACGCCTTTCGCATTCTAAAATAATGCAGTCACTTATTATATGCCTTTGCCAATGTGAATGCGGGAACTGGCGAGGTAATCCTGTCCGATCCGTGGGCGGATAAGGATATCCACTACCCTGGTGACTCGTGGAATGAACCTGGAACCAACCTGTATGGCAATTTTAAAGCAATCTACAAACTCAAGCAGCAGAATCGCCACCTCAAAGTTTTACTGTCCATTGGTGGATGGACGTACTCTTCTTCTTTCCACCCCGTCGTGATTAATCCTACCACCCGAGCCACTTTTGTTAATTCTGCCGTTAAACTACTGGAAGACTGCGGTTTGGATGGACTAGATGTCGATTATGAATATCCATCGAATCCCGAGCAAGCAGCCGGGTATCGCGAGCTTCTAAAGGAACTCAGGCAAGCTCTTGACCAGCATGCCAGGCACAAGCACATCCAGCACAAGTTCCTGCTGACTGTGAGTATCGTTGCAAGTGGTTCACACTTATTCCGACGATGTTGTCAGATTGCTGCGCCTTGTGGTCCAAGTAATTACAAGGTTCTCGACATTCGTGGAATGGATCCCTATCTCGACTTCTGGAACCTGATGGCATATGACTATTGTAAGTTTATTTTTCAGTTGTGTGCGGTGTTCACCTGAGAGCACTTTGCAGCCGGTTCTTGGGATCGCACTGCCAACCATCAAGCAAATGTGCATGGCCCGCTAATTAATTCTGCAGATGCAGTCACGTGGTACAGGACCAACGGCGTCGCGGCACATAAACTCGTATTAGGTATTCCACTCTACGGAAGGAGCTTCATGAACACTGCAGGTCCTGGTACCTCGTTTTCTGGGTTGGGCCAAGGGAGCTGGGAAAGGGGGGTCTACGACTATCGTACGCTTCCCCTCCCTGGATCTCACGTGCTTGAAGACCGCCATGCAATGGCAAGCTGGTCATACGACCACCAGAAGAAAGAAATGATTAGCTTCGATAATGAAGCTGTAGCCGCTATGAAAGGTCGATGGATTCGCGAACGTGGCCTAGGTGGAAGTATGTTTTGGGAGCTTAGTGGTGACAAGGGGTCCCACAGGGAAGGAATGGAGGGAGGGCATGGCAAAGACCCTGTTCCTGGGATGAGCCTCGTGAAGATCGTGAAAGATGCCATGGGGCCGCTGGACCAGAGTCCCAACTGGCTCAGATATGAACGGAGCCAGTTTAATAACATGAGGAACGGTACTATCTAAGATTTACAGACTCGTCGAGTGAAGTCATGGACCTCAAATTCTTTGCATAACCACAATAGCAGCTACACAAATTACAGGTTTGCATGGGCTAAGAATTGGCGTCCGATTCCTGAGAACTGTTGATGGCCAGTTACCACCGTGACAGGCGATCTGCACCTCGCACGAGTGTGAATTTACTAGTCCAATGGTATGCACGACCTGTGTTTGTGGAACAGCCCACTAGAGCATTGAAGAGGACATTGGGTTTCGTAGCAACCACTCTGTTTACGTTGACCGGCTTTATGATTTCCTCCACTGGGCAACTCGCTCCTGAAATGTGGTTACGTAGGACCCTGACGCAGATTACTCGGGTGTCTGGCTGATTTGATCAGGGAAATAGGCTTTCATGTGTCACTCGATCGAACAATAAATATTGGAGGTAATGCGATCTCCTGTCAGTTTCCACCTTCCCAAGCGCCGCTTGAGTCTCTATGTCGACGGTTGGTGCATGACGTCTAAAGGGTTGCAGCCGACACCACTCGGACTAGCCTTGGAAATGACGTTGGAGTTGGGAGATACCCCCTACATACCTCTCACAACGAAGGCGATGCAGACACCACTTCTTCTGTCGATGCTATGTTTCCGCTGTTGATGTGACACGGTGTTCCTGCCAGTGACCATTCCCGGTCGTTGAGGGGCGTGGGTTTCGAGCTGCTCGTTCGTGTGGCAGTACCTAACCGCCTGGATGGCGTACCTGTGTCAGTAAGTGGAATGAGATAGCTTCTCAGAGCTTCGTGATATTACCAAGAAGCAGACTGTTAATATGACTCACGGAGGTTATTCGCATTCCGAATCCGTGAATGGGACATGGTGACCAGAGATAACCTATTTTCCACTTCGAAACTAAAATCGTGAAACTGGCGAGATACATACGGAAACGCGCACTTCCTGTGAGCATCCTGAGTATGCTACTCCCAAGGACCCTCGTTTTGAAATCCGCGCCCAATGCCCGGCTGTCGATGGTTAGAATCCATTCAAAGATGACCTTATCTAGATCCTCCCCAGTATGACATTCCGGGACAATGTTGGCAAGTTTGGCCCAATGTGATGTTCCAAAGAAAATTCTGACGCTGGGATATCTTTCCACACAGCTTTGGATGGAGATATGGCGCAAACCGACGAGACAGTGGTTCGACGACTCACATAGCGACAAAGTCGGAAGGTTGCTGTGATCATGAGAGAAATACGAGGCCTGTTGGAGTAATCAGGGACTGCCCTTTGCGGTGCACTGATCAGTGATTTAATTAACTCATTCACGCCCTAGGTAGTCATCTCACGCAATTTCGAATTACTTCCCCCTTTAATCCTTGGGCGGCCTTCCCTAAGCTCGTTTCGGATGGACAGCCTTGGAGACTTGGTGCGTCGACGCTGGTCTAGTGATCAAAGAAGGAGTATCTGCTGATGCGGTTAAAATTCCCAGTGGGCGTGATGCAAATACCACGGCCCATTCTAGAAACGAGTGTCATGGCTGTTCTCAACCAAATGCGGTTTTTCGGCTGACATGGAAGTTGGATTTGGGAAGACGGAGGGAGATAGGAACTGAAGATAAGTCCGGTCGAAGGGTGTCGATAAGAGCTGGTTTCTGTCCGCGGCGACTTCTGCCCCCAGCGGTGGATATGATTCGGTGTGTGAGGTCCGAAGTTATCATGATGTCGATCTGAGATTACCTTTTTCTGAATACAGTAACAACAAATTTGCTTCCGTCCGGAGTGGATCTTAAAGAAAGTATTTGTCTCCTCGAGTTCGTCCAAGTGCGAACCCATCGCGACGGATATCTTTTTTGTTGAGACTCAGGGAACCATTCCAATGGGACTCTCGCCGCTTGGTTTAGTTTGGCTCCCTCGATGGTCGGATCTGTGAGGCATTACTGGGTAGGGGCCCTTCTTACTGTCAATGCTGCCGAGATATGAGACTGCAGGACGCCACAAACTTAATTTTATATTTTCATAGAAGAGTTCAAGCTACTTAAACTTAACTTGCTCGGTCGACTTGATTAAGTGCTGCTCGGGTCAGGGCTTACTTTTAATCTTGGAAGAGGTACTCGACGAAGCTGTTGCCATCTGTTGGAATGCCGAAGCAGCTGTAGCCATGTCAACGCGCGAAGGTCTTTCCACCTGGTGTATGCAGCAGTCCGAGACGTGAAATGACCCCGCCTAAGCTGTCTGCCATCCAACTTATTACAAGCCGTGTTCGCCCTCCACCAACCTCTCAGATAGGGGGCACCAGGCAAATAAATTCTGAATGTTCAGCCTCGTGTATCTTATCGATCCCGACAATCGCCCTATGTACGTACACGCCCTCACAATCTGTGATGTTATCAATCGGCTGCAAGATTGAGTGAGCATCAGTGAGTGAGGGGGGTTCACAGCTCCACAAACAGGAATGACGGGTGTAATAGGACAACATTCTGGGTTCAACCCTATGAAGTACAGGGGTTCATTACACGGACTACTCTGTGCATACACCGAAGAGGAAACATGAAGGTACGTGGGACTCAAATAGACGGGGGGTATTTACAATATTAAGGGTGCACATGTAACTTAGAAAAAATAAAATGAAGGATTACTGTCCTAGCAAATATATGCCGAGCCTAAGAAATCACGAATCTAGCGAAACGATGAATTCACATTCACAAGCCAATACGATCGAGGATCATCTTCGATCGATATCCCAGTGTCTCGACTGCCCAGTGTCTTGGGAACCAGGCGGACGTGAATCCGAGTGGGGCAAGTACTGCTGCGGAGAGACACTGGTCGAGCTCGTGCCACCGCCGCACAATGCGTGCGTCGGGTCATTCGCCTGCGACGTCGAAGCAAAGGATTGATACCGTGTGGACCCCGAGGCTTGGCGACTCGACGTGTGCGTTGGGTCATCCGCTTGCGACGTCGGAGCAAAGGATTGATACCGCGTGGAACCCGAGGCTTGGCGACTCGATGCATGCGTCAGGTCATTCGCTTGCGACGTCATCGCAAAGGGTTGATGCCGCGACGCATTATTGGTAGAACTCGAGGCCTGGCGACTAGTCTGACGCGCGGCCTGTCTTTTATTTTGAAACCTGTTTCCATTGGTAAGTGAGACCGAAAGAAAACATGCCTTCGTCCTACCATATTTGAACACTCCGGGCCGACATGTCAAGTTTCCTGGCCAATTCAGCACGCTCCTCGGTTGATGGAAATGCCGTACGCGCATATGTTTCATTCAACACCTTCAATTGCGCAGCGTCAGCTCTCTTACGCTTCTTTTTGATCACGGGTTCTTCTGGCGTGGTTAGTACTGATACCGGTTCTTGAGTGAGCGGTAAGCCCGTCACTGGACCCCGGGGGTAAGGTGGATCGACTGAAGCCGGAAGCCCACGCTCTTGTGGATAGACGAGAGAGAATTGATGACAGTGGTGAGGGAGATGAGGCAGGGGGAACGCATGACTGCGTGGATCGGGAACTGGAGGGTAAGAGTACGGTGTTTGGTGTTGATATTGAGTGTACTCCGTAGGGTATGTAGCGGTGGGTGACCGAATGTCACAATATTGTATCTGTGGTCCTACAGAGCCATAATTGGCGCCCTGGGACCGGTCATCTCTCACCATAGGCGAATGAACGCTAAGTGGAGGAAGCTGACGGGATCCATGGGGGCCGGTGGACATTGAGGGTGACGGCCGCTGCTGATATGATCCACATGCCTCTTGGTATCTGGAGTCACATTGCTCATAAAGGGTAGATGAATGCGGTTGCGCGGTAGTAACGGCTTCATCGAGGGTCGTCAGTCATCGTCAGACACAAGTGCGTGGCTACGCACGGGAGGTTGATGGGGGCCACTGGTGGTAAGCCGACGCACTGTGCTCGGCTTTCGCAGGGGATGGCCGCGTCTGCGAATACGGATTAGGATAGTGGCTGGGCACTATACGCGAAGAGCCATCAGGTTGAGTATATTGCATGAACACTATGTAAAAAAAAAACAGACCTGGAGAACGTGAGGAGGTTGGAAAAGCTGAAGAAAGAGGAGGGAGCACAGTTCGCCCACCCTGTCCCTGCTGAAAGAAACCACTACTTTGCGACACCCCTCCTGGAGGGCTTCTACGAGTTTTGACATTCCCGTACATACGATCGTCCCTCGGGGTCGCCATTGTAAGTTAAGCAGATAGGCAAAAGAGGAAGGAAGGAAAATTATAGTTCAATGAACGTAGAAATTTCGGTTTATAAGTATGAAGGGACACGCGCAGGGCGTGCTAAATCACCAATGAACGATGAGAGGTGATTTTGGGAGCAGAGGCTATGAGCCTTCGGACAAATGATCAGGGCCGTTAGATGAACGAGGAGAACATGAAGGTCGGTAAATGCCCGACACGAGGTGTGGTGGACGGCAGGGCAAGGGTGCAGGTGCAGTGGTGGCACGGGTATGACCAGGCGTTGATGAGTGCGGAATGAGCACCTTCTAATAAATGCGTCGGAGTGGGAGTTAAGATGGGACCAGAGGTCCCCATTAGTGAGTTCGGACGAACCTTGTCGTACAGGAGCCAATCTTGATATTTCCGCTGGAGAAGTCCAGAGAAGGAACTCGCCGCAAGGAAGTCGCAACGCGGATGGAATGCTGTGTCATTTCTAAACACGCGGACATTGCGTTGTCCTTGCGAGAAGGGACAGTGCCTCGAGGTCAGCAGAAAAGTTTACAGATGCCACCCCATCAGCCATTTCACGATCTTCCCACCGATGGACCAGGCCCGAAAAAGTATTGGCCGAAACCGGCTCAAGTCACCAGTCGCCGCTGGAGGACGTGGACACGGGCGCGGACGCGAACAACAGCGCACGCACCAGAGACGACGACGTTCTGATCGACAGGATCTTGCACAGTGTCGCCGTAAGGAATGAACGTTAACGAGTAGCTTGATCACGAGGAAATGAACCATGATGTGTCCTTTGATCTAAGATTGGGTAAGATCACTGCTGAAATCCTTCGACACATCAACATTGGAGGATGTCGCTGGGTTCAAATCACGTCGAGGAAAATGACGAGAAATTTGCTGGCCCTTCTCACGGTAACCAGAAGTTACCTTCTACATAGTAATTCACGATGGCGGTGCGATCTGCACGTCCCCTACCCTGCCCGCCCATCGACGCGGACGATGGCTATCCGATACATAGTGATCTAGTGCCGATACTGACCGGTGCTCCCCCCACTTACGGTTCTCCCTCTGCAGATGTTTACGATGAGGCCACTCCATTGCTCCCTGCAGGAACCATCTTGCACAGGGGCTTCTACGATCTCTTGGCCATGATCCCGACCCCCTCTCCATCTCGTTTACTTTGGCGTGCGACGCAGCCTCAGCGATCAGCCAGGGCGATGGCCAGTCCTAGGTATGAAGAGATTAATCCCAAGAATAATGTAAATTCTGGCCAGGCCCTACCGTCGCTCACCCCTCCAAAGAAGGCTAGGAAGATCAGCAAGGATATGGTCTCACCCCCCACCTGTTTTGTGTGGGTAATTTTTTTTTTATCTGGATAACCTTGACCACCTTATCTGCGACATTCTTTTCCCCCAGACATTTGGTCCATGCTTCTGATGCCGATCAGGCGGAAGCCCTCCTTACTCGGTGGGGCCCTGATGGAATTGGAAAGCTAGGAGGTTAGCGTCTATTACGTTACTCACGTTACCGTCTCAGCCTTTACCAACGCCAGATCCACAATGGGCCCATCCTATCAAGTCTCGTGTGAGACAGAACAATCAGGATAGAGCAATAAATGAGGTAGTAAACGCCTTGAAGCCCTCTTCAAACAGTGGCGGCCAACAATCTCCCTTGCGGGTCATGAATGGACTCAGCACAACATCATCATCGACCCTCACCAATTGCGCCAGAGAGAATGTTTACATAGGCCCAACAGAGCCTTTGTCTGTCCGTCCAGGCCGCTCCACAAATTTCTTGGGCGGCGGCACGCTCCAGTCGTATCCAGAAAGCTGTGAATATGATAGCGAGGAGCCCGTGACGGCCCACGTGCCCGAGTATCGCCAAGGGCCGATTATTCCATCATTGGCAACATTGGAGAAAGCTGTATCCGCTCGGATCTACTTTGAAAACCTTTATTTTCCCCTCCTTCGACAGCCGCCGTCACGCGAACAGAGAAGGGTCGCCATGGAGAGGGATATGTCCGCCATGGACTTGGGGGAGGAAGAAAAAGAAGTGCTGCGCGCTAGATGGTTCCAGAATGAAACTGATTATCTTCGCGAACGTCGGCGAAAAGTAGACGCTACAGCTTTTATCAAGCTCAAGACCATCGGTCATGGTACCTGTCTCTCTGAATCAGATCGAGGATGCTTCGTATATATACTATAACCCCACAGGTGCATTCGGAGTGGTATCCCTTGTGAAAGAACGTGCGACGGGACAGTTGTTTGCGATGAAACAGGTGTTTGCATTTGGTTTCATTTTATTTTTCATTGCAGCTAATGTTTATCTCGCGCCTATGGCCAGTTACGCAAGGCAGACATGTTACGGAAAGGGCAAGAGGGCCACGTCCGTGCTGAGCGCGACATTCTCATGTCGGCATCTTTGATCCCCTCTTCCACTGGAGCGGAGTGGATTGTCAAATTATATTACAGCTTCCAAGACCGTGACAACCTGTATCTGGTCCGTATCCTATCACCACTTCGCAATCTCCCGAACAGCACCTCACGAGGCACTGATTTCATTTCGATATTACCCGATACGATTATAGATCCTGGAGTTCATGGGAGGTGGAGATCTCCTTAATCTTCTGATAGAGCGGGATGTCTTCGAAGAAGACGTCACTCGTTTCTATGTAGCGGAGGTTTGTCCTTCCTCTTATATACGTCGTCTGCCGTGTACCGTAATATATCCAGATGCTCTTAGCAGTCCAATCGTGTCACAAACACGGGTTCATACATCGTGACATTAAACCTGATGTGAGTCCTCAATTATTAGATATTAAGGCCCATTTTTAGATAACAACGGTCACTTTGTATTTCTGATAGAACTTTTTGTTTGATCCGGAAGGCCACTTACGACTCAGTGATTTTGGGCTTGCGTTAGTATTGGTATTATCACATGGGGATTTTCGCCCCTTTGTCTTGACAGCACACTAAACAGAGTTCAAACAGCACAGACCTTCACTGGGCCCATGATACGTCGTGTCAGCTCTGATGACTACGTCCCTCTTGCGTTGACTAACGCTTCTGGTTTAGACTACGAACAACAGCGACGGCATCTCTTGCGTAAATATGGAATTGATCTGGTTGATGGTAGCCAGCCAATCGAAGGAACGAAAACGAGACGCATGGAAAAGAAGGAAGTAGAGCTAATCATGGGACATGGTAATGGCCAAGGTGGTATATTCACCTGGCGCGAAAAGAATCGTAGGAAGGTATGTGACCTACTCGACTTCGGATATAATTTATTTGACCTAATCCTTGCCATGTGCACTAGCTAGCATACTCCGTGTAAGCCCTGTTCAAGTGTACTTTAGTCCAAGCACCATTTTCTAACAGCTTCCATTCGACCCGAAGCTGTGGAACCAATTCGTACAGTAAGTGGTTTTTTTATTTTTACTTTTTATTTTCCTTGATATCCCTGGGACCGCTCCATTCCACATTTTAGTGTCACCCGAGGTCATCAGAGGGAATGGCTATTCTTTCTCTTGTGACTGGTGGAGTTTAGGCGTGATTATGTTTGAGTGCTTGTATGGGTAAGTCTCGGCGTGTTGGGTTCCATTTCAGTGACTCATCTTGCGCTGTTGCACAGGTACCCTCCATTCGTTAGCAACTCTGTGCGCCCTACATCCATTAGTCTGGAAACATCAAACCGATGACCTAACCATGCTCACCTCTCCAGCGGCATGTCACTCGCCAAAAAATCCTCAATTGGAAACATACACTTAAATTTCCTTCACGTCCTCATGTTTCGCATGAGGGGATCGATTTGATGCAGCAGCTACTATGCGAGCCAGAAGACCGTCTTGGGAGTCAGACTACGGGCCCCGTGTTTCGAACAAGCGCCTTTGCCGTCCAGCCGCGCCGTAGTGAGCGTACTGACGATGGAGCCGAAATGATCAAAGTCTACGAATTCCCCACCAATCGGACACTGTACTGACATCATTGCAGGCTCACCCTTGGTTCAGAGGCGTTGACTGGGAAAATATTCACTTATCCCCCGCTCCCTACCGTCCAGAACTGTCGAATCCAGAGGACACCAGACACTTTGACTCTGACATACCCCCAGAGGTGAGTGGTACAATTGAACCCGTTGTTCGATCTGAATGTCTTGCTTCCTTTTAGCCGTTGGCTCCTGCCAATGGTGCGCCTGCTGACGCCACCAAAGATCCGCTTCTGGGAGATAAAGTCCACGGGAAAGAAATTTTGAGTGTACGCAAGGCCCTCGCGTTTGCAGGCTTCACGCACAAGAGCCCCCGTACCATCAGCTACGCCCGTGCTGATCGAGCATTCGAATCGCCAGCTGATGGTAATAGCCGAGAACCCGAAAGGGGGCGTTCTAGGTTTCGCAATGTGCGCGTCTCGAGCACCGGGCGTGCTCTATCGCTGTAGCCTGGTGAAGGCGTGTAGGTAGACCCTGTTCTTCTCCGTGGATGATGCGTATTCCTGTGTGTGGCGCACGGGGAGAGCTACTTCCTTTGCCAAAAACATGGAAGGGTGACGACATGCTTACGGACTTGTACTTCTAATGTGCGTTCATGTGAACGGTTTCTTTTCCTCATCCCGTGTACGTTGGGATACCACGTACAGCCAGTATTAAGCTCCCCCTGGGTGACCATGACTAGCTTGCCCAATCCAACAGAGTTTAAATGAATACCCTTGAAGCTTAACATGTTGCAGATATCGGGGATGGCAGCTGTATGCGTTGTCACAACGCACGATGCACTCACTGCCACTGCATGCTGGGAACGTGCTCTTCCACATCATAGACTTACGTTACAGAAGGGAGACTACCTTGCTGCAATAAATGGGGTCTTGTATCGGTATTAATCTTGTCAGGAAGGACAGAAGGCGCTCCGACTCAATGGAGGGGACTCGTCTACCGTGCTGGGGTGACCAAGACATCCAGATTTGAATAACCCTCATTGACAACAGAAACACGAACCAGCCCACAGTCGTGTTCCACGGAAACACTATGTCAAGATACATAACTTTATTGCGAATTGCTACAGGGAAATCTGGTACAGTGCACTATCAACTGTGATATATATAACAATGTGAATAAATAATGCCTCGATGAAAGCGAATGGGGACACTGGCAAATGCTACACACAGGTTGCTGCTAAGGACGGGCAGCGTCTACAGCGAGCATCAGCATATACGATCTAAAAATTATGGGGATGTTTCAATAATAAAATGGCGATAGGCTACTAGCTTGTTTGTTCTGAATTAAAGAATTCAGCCTTACGCTGTCAGCGGACGTGATATCGTTAATACTAAGCTGGAGAATGCCGGTCACTGAGCTCGTCCCCTGAAGCATCATTTTGGCGTCCCGAAACTTCCACATGCACCCTGGCATGCCGACGCATGTTGCTGAGTACACTAAAACTGCGACCGCAGCCCTCAAAAGTGCAAACGAATGCTACGGAATTACCGTCAGAATACGCTAAAGGGAAACCTGAGACGTACAAATACTCACGTTTTTCTCCTGTATGGCTATTGAGATGGATCTGTGGAAGAATGCTAAGCCAGTGAAATCGTGAAAGACCCCGACCGATGGCGCACCTTGAGGCTACTGGGACGAGTAAAGCCTTTTCCACAGTATTCACACTCGTATTTCATCGTAGAAGTGGAAGGCGCAGGCGAACTATATTGGGTATCAGGGATGCTTGGACCAGTCATGGTTTCCATGCGCTGGAGCTGCATGCGGCTTTCGGAATATGGTACCGGGACAACATGACGAGTAGATGTTCCTGCAGCGGGCGGATAGGTGCTTCCAGGATAGGGTTGTGGGCTTTGGTTGAAATACATATGGGACCCTGCTGAAGTAGCGACTTGATCACGAGATGGCCTCCGTTGCACTGCATCAAACGACCCGCGTTCTTGACGCGTGTGACGATGTTGTGAATGAAAGGAGGCTGGGGTTGGAGAGTTATCTCGACCACCCGGGCCGTTGAACGCCCCTGAGTAAGATGTGACACACGGGTCATGTCGCGGTTGCAAAGATGAAGATGAAGGGCCGGCTGGCGAAGACTACAATAGTTCTGAGCAAAGGATGACATACGCTAGTGAGATGTGAACAAACCTGGAAGCCAGCACCGTAATGATAACTGTCCGTATGAGATCCAGCTCGGTGGGATGGCCGGTAGGGTTCACGTTCCCCACTAGGAGGTGGAACGATCCACGGCGGAGGAGAGTTCACTGGAGGTCGAGGTGAACGAGACAGCTCCTCTACGGCAGTATCAGAGCTCCGACATCGTGCATGTCAATGGCCACTTTACTCGAACTTACCTCGGAATAAATCGCGAACTGGAGGGAGCGTCGGTCGCGCTTCCTCTCGTCGGCCACCAAAGCTACTCATCGAAGATGGGATATGTGGGGGACAGTGGGGTGCTGTTGACCACTGCAGGGGTTATAACCCCAATGTCTTATACTCCCCTCAGGGGAATCATGAGCCGGCACGGAGGTGGTTGCATCATGAGATCCACCAAACATTGAGCCTGGAAAGCACCTTCACCGGCCCTCTACAAATGCGATGAGTGAAAGCAGCCGATGTATGGGCACCGTATCCACGACGTAATTAGCTCACAGCGGTCGTCTTGATTGTCGCCCGGGGTCTGCTGTGTCCCGCTCGACGAGGATCAGCCCAGCACAATTCTGTGGGATTAGCTGGGTGAAACCGTGGTCACAATACGGAGAAGTCGACACAGCAGATGAACTGTGATCAACTGCGTGTATACCGCACACCAAAACGTAGCAAGGCATGCTTAGTTTCCCTGTGTTAGACAGGGCGGCAGGAGTGATATTCGCAGTAACGGATCAAACACCCATGATGGCAAGTAATAAGTATGACCCATAACTTGCCCCACATTTGTAAGCTGCCCGCCGGTTTTTGACCATGACCACTCTCCAATTTTAAGTCACGAAAGTCTGAAGTAAGGACTCAGTCTCTCCAGTATCCCCAAAGTAAACCCAACACAGTATGTGTGGCAGAGTGGGTTATCCGAGCAGCACTTGGTAGCATATTAATTAAACGACGGCTTCCTCATGATTGTCAAACCACAGAACCACCAACTAGTGAATCCGAAGCAGGGCCATCCACAACCTCATTGGGAACTACCGGACGGCGTAGGATCAACCTCCTCAGGCGTCTTGGTACACAAGGACAGGGCGTGAAGCCCTTGCGCCAGCTCATTTGACAGTGCCGCGTAAATCATCCGGTGACGTTGCATTGTGGTCTAAAAATCCACAGTGAACGACGATCATTTCAGTTCAACGCCTGTCCCACCTTGCCATTGAAAGCATCTGATACAACCTGCACAGTAAAATCTGCAACCGAAATTGCATGCGTACACGTCAGTGGATGAATAAAATGAACCAAACTCAGCAAATGGTGCTGACGTGTTTCCCCATTGCTACCGCCTTGAGCCCTCATTGCGGCATGGTGGCGGTGGAGGTGCGATTCATCCGTGATGGTAAGTTGCGAGGGTTGAAGCAAGGTGGTTAGCTATGACAGGACTCAACGACTACTCACATTGCCCGAATCAACAAGGATTCCGCACCTTTTCACGTATGGCCATTTCTACTGGACGAGGAGAACCGACTACCCAGGTAGACATTTCTAAGTGAACTTGTTTAAGAACGTGGCCAAAAGAACGTGACAAGTAAAACATGCAGCCTGTGCGGGGTTTGGACGGGATATTGACTGACAACCTGCGCAGGAGAGCTATGCACCCACTGTGTACGGTGCACTACCCACAAATAAAACAGATGAGCGTAGGCAGCTACCAACAGTGTATTGTGGCGGTGCTGTAAATTACCATTTTTGCGACGAGTCAAGTGAGTTTTGCTACAACAACGGTTGGAAACGCTCGATTACCGTCACAGTGGCCTCTCGTTTCATTGCCGTGCTGCGAGTGTGGCTAAGTCCAACCATCATGATGATCATTTCCGGTACATAGGTTGTCGGAGGGATGGCGGGAGCGACGAGCTGTGCTACCATTATATTTCCAAAATGTCCTAATTAAGTTGTCAGGCATACTTAGCCAAATCGGTGATTCCAAAAAAGAAATTGCGACCAGTCGCTGATCCTGCATGGCATGGAAAAAACTCTTCACACTGACTATTTTAGTGTGCACTGCAGTAGAACAGCACATAGAATTTTTTTTATGGTGCTAAGAAAGACATCCCAAACAGTCAATGCAGAAATTAACACTTTCTAGAGCCCCCACAAGCTGTTTTTAAAAGTCCGAGGAGAATAAATTGGTCTGCGGGAATTGCTCGAAAGGACCCCGGAAATAACTCTATATAGATTTAGCTTGCAACATTTGTTGAACACTGTAGAATCAATTTCCCACGTAGTTAGCACTATTAGTAATTACAAACCTATGTAGGGCTACTTCCAGGGTCCTTGACTCTGTGGCAATCCTGCAGACCAATTTTTTATTTTCCCCGAACTTCTGAAAACAGCTGTAATTCGGAGTTGTCTCCCTCCTAGTCTCCCAAAGCCAGACTCTAAGTTAAAGGAAGATAGTCGTTCCACATCCCTCCATGATATTTGGAAGAAATTCAAAACCTCTATAGCCTGTTTGAACTCCACTGCTACCATTGATTCTTTCCCTGCACCTCTATTGGCACAATTTCTGCTTGTACTTCTATGATTGATTCTGATTTCAGTGACATTTGTTGCTAACCTTTTCAAACTGATAGGACTTAGTGAGGAGTGGGAAGAGAACCTGGATGGGGTCTGGCAAGCTACTACTATGCATCAGAATAGATTTGTAGGTACATAACTACAAGGCATAGTAGAAGATATATATGTAGTCAAAATGTATGTATGCTACATATGTAATCTGCGTTCACACGCTAGGCTATCTCCCCCTCAAGGGAACAGGTAGAAAATATCCAAAGAGTGTACTCAGCTAGTTCCAATACAGTAGTTGTGGTTCCAAACCAACTGCATGTCTGATTTGAAATGTACTTGAGACTTGTTGAACGCGCGAGTTGTGGCTTGTGCGTCAGTGCCCGATATCTTATTAGTAGGCCGCATTGCACCCATATGTCTGCGTTGATTGCAACGCGCGCTGCACTTCAGATCTCAGACCCCACTGGCGCGTTTCGAGACGTTTCTGGGTGACTGCGCATCGCGCGCGCGTCCTAGGTAAGTTGTTTCGCGTTCTTGTGCTTGACTAACTTTGGTAGGTGCGATTTTGATTCTACCGCGTCGATGTCTGCGTCTACCGGTTCCATACGAACACTTTGGGTGTTTGATAGATGGACGACACAGGTTTGTCGTTTCTTCACGATCTCGGGCTGTAGCGCATATACCGACTATCTCCAGTCGTCCAGTCAACCTTCGACTCGCGTTGAGTCGACGCTGTCACTGCTAGTTGTGCCGCCCTCGCTGCTTCGTTCGCTACTGTCATCGCCAGGTATCTCACCCTCAACGTTCGCCGCGATCCGCTCGTCTGTGCCCAATGCCTCCGAATCTGCACTCTCGATCTCTCCAAAGGCGATCCATTGACTTGCGGTCTCCAGCGCCTCGATTGGCGCGTTCCACGCTATGTACACTTCGACATCGCCTGCGCTGACTCTTCTCCATCGACCGACGCCCTCGGGTGGCTCGATTTCTGGCGTACGCGTTCTAACTTTCTGCGCTTTGTTTTCAGCCGTTTTCGCGTCGTTTGCAGCATCTGTGCACATGACCAACATGTCCGCATGGCATGATGGCTCCCCATGCGATGAGCTGCGTCTACCAGCCATTTCTCGGTCCCAATAGGTAAGTTTCGTATCTTCAACACATTTTGATGAGTTCTGATGATTCTCGGTGCATTTTCAGCCGTTTGCGTGTTGTTCGCAATGTTGTGCACGTCCGTGCGCACCCTCGGCGTATCCGTGGGGTTTCTGATGGTGTTCGAGTTGTCTAAGCGCTGCCTTGCAGCCTCAATAGGTGAGTTGGGTGGTTTCTTCTTTCGAAGCATTCTGACGATTTGCGGTGCGTTTTCAGTCGTATCTGCGTCCATTTCGACAGTTTGGGCATCTCTGTGCCCAATCGATGCATCCTCATGGCTCTCGATGCCATCCGCCACCTCAACGCTGCATCTCGCACCATCACCGTGACCCATAACGGCCGTTTCAGTGCTGTTAGACATGTTTGGAGCGTCCGTCAGCCCTCTCGACGCATCCGCCTGGCTCTGCAATGCGTCCGTTCAGTTCCCGGGACCATTTGCGTCGTCTGCATGCCAGCGCGTGCCTCCAAGACATACGCGCGCGCTCGTCTCGCCGTCAGGAACTCCACCCTGCATAATTGCTGGCAACATTCTGCGGCTTTCAGATGACCTTTTCCGCCTCTTCAATGCACACATGCTCGATCCCACACTTGCGGGGCACCGACTCGTTCTCCATTGGGTCCTCAGTCTCTCTAGACTAGCTCGGGCCATCCATGTACTCGGGCGACGCGTTGGGTGCATCCAACTTCGCGCTCAAATCCTTTGTGCACCCACTTGAGTCTCCCACTTGGCCGCTCGCATACATTTGCCTGTTCCCCCTCGAGCGGCACTCCGTGCGCGTTAGGTACATCGTCATTCGCATTTTCGTCGCGTTGAACGTCCGTACAGTGGAGTTGCGCTTGCTGGGACCGTGGTTGGCCTCCATACACTGTCTTGTCGCCCTTGTCGACTCCACAGTCGTTGTGGTACCAGGCGATGAAGGAAGCCGCTCGCCATCCTATAGCTGTTATTGACATGGCTCGAAGCACAGGGCGATGGAGGGGGTCCAAGGTGACACTATGCAAGTGTGTACCATCTACTACTAAACTAGTACTAGCTCGTAGTACTATGTTCGGCTTTTTGCGACACGACAGGGGTGCACTTTCCCACGAAGTTTTTTTTGGACAAGTGATATCATTATGTAGCCACTGACAAGTCAAGCTCTACAAAATACACTAGATCAAAAACCCAGTTGGGCTTCGTTCCGAGGAAAAATGCTCTTATGCACTCCCCGTCAAGGACGGGAGTATGTGGGACTCCGTGAGCCTACTGGTAAACCCGTTGAAGGGCGCCTGGTAGGCGTTATACCCACTAAAACCTCAGGTTGGGAAAAGGGAGGCGAACATCTCGCAAGAGGGGACAGCATCACAGTGGACTGTCACATGGAATAATCGTGTTGCTTGTGTGATTGGTTCACGTTTCAACTCGTCTTTGATTGGTCTTAGTATGGTATGTTCGGATGTCTACATTGGGTAGAAAAATTCGTGAGTACGTGGTCGCTGAGTGTGGTTGTTCTTGCCAGTCTGGCATTGTTCGTGTGTTTTGGTCAATTTAATGACTCGTAATAATCGTTCTAGGGGGGGGGGAAGTGGTGTTCTGTGTGCTTTTTATCGTTCGTGCACAGCTGTCGTAGCGTGGGAAAACTGACCATGGTCGTGGTTGCGGTTCAAGGGCCCCCTTCCCACGAATTTTGGGTTGAGGTTAACCTTGCCAGGCAAGGTAAACTCACCCAATAACTCTTCCTGCGTGTACTTGCTCTGGAAGTAACTTATGTCTTGCACCAATGGTTCAGAAGTGGAGCGAGAGATGACTCGTAACCAAAGAGGTCTCGTTGACACCTGCTTTGAAGAAGGCCAATATGAATCTGGCATCGCAATGCTCGAACTTCTCCGATCAACAACGTTCAAACCACCATCGTCAGTGTTCGCTGGATGGCCTGCTACCATGCTGACCGTCTCGCTATCAACACAACAGTGATATCATTCGTCAGCTGCTTTATATAGCCCTGTATCCACCTCCGTGTTTATCGGAGGATCCCGTCGATGAGCAAGAACAGGCTCCAGCTTCACCTATCAAACAGTCCCCTTCGAAACAAAGGCAGTTCATTAAGACAGTATTCACTCCAAGCCTCGCTGCGTCAGAGGCCGCCCAACGGCTTTTATTATCCTTCCTCTCTACAAATTCCCCAGACGCCTTATTTAGAGGCCTGCCTAGGTACACCGCCACGAATATGGATGGCTGTTACCCACAGCTAGAAGGTGGGAATGAAGACTATGATGAAGACTCTGTTATTGCTAGAGAGTCGTTGCGCATCAAGGACAGCAAGTGCTGCTGGGCTATCGTCAGAGAAGGCTTTATACAACATAAAAACCTCACGTCTACGTTCCAGGGGAGGAAAAAACGAGGGAAAGTTACTGCCGTTGCCAGAAACAACGACTCTGACAACGGAAGTCCTTCACCTGTACTCTCTGTAGCGGAACATGCATGGCCAGTGTTACATTGGCTTCTCTCTCTATTTGAGAAAGATGAGCGTAATACAGAGATGAAATCGGGTGGTAGGTCCAGTTTCAAATACCCAACATTGCGCCTAACAACTATGGCAGCGAAATACTCGCCACTGCTTCTGTCTCAAATCCCTTTCCCCAGGGGCGGATCCGGACCCAGACGGGACGTCGATGCACCACTTGATATCGTTTTCTGCTGTATTTCTCAAGACAGCATCTGGCGTCGGACGATGGGCACTCGCCTTTTCACACTGGTAATCCTGCTGTTTTCAGCTACAATCTATCCTCATACGATTAATCCGACAGCTTATTCACCTCATCCATACGTCTGAATTTGATGCCCAAATGCTTATTGCTACGGTTTCTGCACGCCTGCACTCTGCCTCCCCCGAAGCTGTTGTCAGCCTGTCAACCAGTCTGCCGAAGACTACCCCAGTACTCACCTTTCAAGTTACATTAAGCCACAAGTATCTGTCAGGCTTTTCTGTAGGTTCTGTGGTTGTCAGTAATCGACCGAAACCTCGGGCCCGTGCTAGGCGCGATTCATATGTTAATACTGCGTCTGCCCCACCTGGGAAGGGGAACGGAACCGTCTTATCCGCCATGAGATCTACTGTCGCCTCTTACAAGGAAATGCTGCCACTGATCGAATCCAAGAAGCTTACCTCGCTACCCGCCTTCACTATGAAATATACACTCATCATTTCATATGCTCTTCTTCAATCGCAGGCGGCTCTTGACGAAAAAGATCCGAGTTGGAGGGATGCGCAAGCAGATGGCAGCCTAAAACGCCTCATCTCTACTACTTTCCCTGATACTGGCGAGGGTTCGGAGTACAAGAACCCTCTTCTGATTGTCTGTGGCCTCTTTCCCGCAAGTTGAGTATGGACTGACAAGGTGGTTGGATTGAATTTCCAAACTTCTCACTTGAATAATGTAAATTTTGACAAAACGTAACTCAATCATTCGAAGCTAGGAATACAAATACAGCGAATAACAAAATAAGTTCATGGTATAGTACATACTGCACCCCTACACGCAGAGGATTTGAGTTATGACAAAATCAGAGTCGTCTACTTTTACCATAGCCATGTCATTACTGTGCTGTTCTTAGAGCCGTCAAGCTAAGTGATCAAAACTGTATGCTTTACTACTTACCTCTTCTTGGGCGTGGCCTTGGGGAAAGTGAGTGTCATATTGATCACGATGTACAATGCTCGGGATTAGTTGAACTACATTTCCGCACCCCAAATTCAGGCGAGTATTAGGTTGGAACTTGGAAGGTCGACTTTCCACCTGGAGCCGCTGGAGAGGGTAGCATACGATCTTGAAACACTCTACCAGCCTCCACATCCTCGCGTAGAGCATAATTGTGTCCATTACTCTTATAGTTTCTGTATGACAAACGACGGGCTGTTCTTGTCTCAAACATCGACTAACTTTTAGATCAGAATATGAAAGATATCGGGGGGTCATCGTGCTTGTAATGGCCAGTCAATTTCAGTGAGGGATGGACATCCCCCTTCTGGACCTCGTATTAATCGAGGTACACGTACCGATATCACGGAAACACAGTAGATTCCTCCATTGAGTTCTCGAATTTCCTCCAATAATAAAAGCTTCAGAGACATGGGAAAACAGTACTGTCAAAGAACTGGCCAAACCACGTAAAAAGGTCGATTGGAGAATACCGACACAGCTCAGAGATCCGTGATGACCCCCTTTTGGTGCTATAAGCCAATCAAGGCTGGCGGAGGCGGGAAAGTGTGAATTCGAGCGCTGCAAACTGTCGAAAGGGGGCTGTGAGGGTTGACAGCGATGCTTTCAGTATCATACTGACTAATTTGATGCAAATATTTCATTCATGGGTTGCGTACATACCGTGTCTCGTCACCTTTGGCGGAATTGAGAAGGCATTACACCATTGATTGCGAACGTTTCAATGCACCTTCAAAACCTGAAGTCCATGTAAGCTATAATATGGGTAAAGAACCGTTGTCTTGATGCAAGTGCAACTTATCTAACTTCTTCAAACATAACGTCTCGTAGAGTTTGGGCAATATCTTGTGGCTAATATGAATCGCCAAGGCTGTGAATGAGTCGATAAACAAAGTTAAAATACCACAAAGATCGCGTTCTCTTGAGGGCTTTGGTCAGCGGAAGTTATAAGTTGGCCTCTTAAACAGGAAATAGTGTTACATTGTCTTGGAAAAAAAATTCTTGAAGATCCCAACCCTGAGGCCTGAGGCCTGAAACCCCATGGACAAAGTCCAATGGCGCTGCTAGAGCTAGATCTAAAAACGTTAGACTGCTTGCCAATGCCACTTGGGCCCGTCGTTCATCTTCGTTTTGGTCGACCTTTCTTTATGAGCGGAGAAAAACCCAAATGGTTCGATCCGCGATGGCAATAGTTGGCACCAACTGTCTAGTATTGTCGTTCAAGTCCGAGTCGTCAGTATCCCCAAGCTACCAGATGAATCTCAATCTTTCAAACACCTCAGTGCTGCCACAATAATGAGTGGTACTGCATCCATCGTGTTGGTACCACAAAAATGACAATTTAGGCGGTTGCAGGGTGAGTCGAAGGCAAACTACGATGGCAGCAGAAAAATGTATGCACAGTGCTGAGCAAGAGGATGCTGTCCAGTACTACAATGAAGATCCTAGACGTAGCCCTGCGCTACCGCACCACCAGCTGTCGAGACCATGTGTCCTGCCATGCGACGGGAAGCCAACAAGAGGGCGACGCACCTTCTATATCCACTGTGACTTCAGCACAAAGAAGGATGCATTAGTTACACTTGTCCTTCATGTCATGATTTCAAAGAGGTATTGCGGCTTGGCTGTATTTGTTTTACTCCACCTATAAACAAAGGTAAACCAAAAACAAGATGAACAACGTCGTCACGACTCACGGGCCCTGGCATCTAGCTGTAAGTCCTTTCTTGCGGGAGGTCCGTGAGTCAAGATGTCGAGGTTTCAACACAACCCCTGCAGTTGCTGAACACCAAATGACACGGTGGTTTAGCCATGTCGATAAACTAGTACATTGTCGATGATCCCAGGCCGGACTGCTTTTATGGGCTAACACCCTTTTAGGCATCCTAAATCGAGGGAGGCAACCCATGAACAAAGCCCAGGCTGAAGGAATCGATTCAGGTGGAGCGGTATCATACGTAGGGTGTTTGTACCGTCACGATTCTTAGTATATCCTAATTGCCTTCAAATTGACAGGGCCATTTGTCAACCTACTTCTCAAGCCTCAAGGCTTCCCTGAAGTGGACAGGCACTTGGCAGTTACCACCGTAAATGAAATGACAGTTGAGCCCCTGGTCCTATAAATGAACTGTATCTGAAAGCCCATTCACCCTGGCAGAGCAGATATACGTATGATCTGTGAAAGGCCGACAGCGCCGGTCCTCTGAGATAAATAGCGAACGTATACAGATTACAGAACGAATTTCGTCCGCTCAGGGAACAACCTGGCGTGTCGGCCATCTGACAATCGCATCATTTCCGCTGTTCCAGGATGTGCGTGAACATTTCCCGCTCTCAAATATGAGTACTGCTCTCGGGTCCAAAAGTATATTTTGTTCCGCGCCACGATGACATGGAAAACAATCGCGGCACTGGTTGTTGGCATACATATTCTCCAGTGGTGGGAAATCGATATCTACTCCCTCGACTTAGCCGCATCTGATGCTGAGACCCAATTCAAGATCATGATGTGAGTATCACAGCATGCATAAGTCCCAGGAACCGATGCTATGGAATGTTCTACCGTAACGTGCCTTGACTGGTCATTTTCCCCATGTGGGGAGAGCAGGTTGACATGTCGAGCGGATGAGCGGATGGCCTGAAAACGCTCGCTGGATACCGTCCAGACCAGGTCAGAAGACTCCTCTCAACAAGCCAGATAAGGACCAAGATTTCATCAGACTTGAATGTCAACTTGGAGGGGTTTCAACGTACCTGCTTGGTGATATGATGACATCTTTGATGCCGCAAGGGATGACAAGAGGGTGCTATTGGTATCAGATACCTCTGGGAGGCCCTGTCTATGTTTGGTTAGGATATGATGCCTATGGGATCCGAATCTGCTGTTACAGACCGCTGCCAAACTGATTCAAGTCAGTTACACAACCTTCTGTAATCAGGTACAGACAACTCCCGATCGGGCAGCCTCACCTAAACTTATACTCTTGTAACCCGCAGAGTTCTGCCAGTTTAGCGTCTATGGGGCGTCGCCGAATATGCCACTATTACAGGGTGTGATTGGGCGGTTCCGGAAATGCATATGAACCCCCCGGGCGGTGCTCAGGAGTACGAGTCGCCCCCTCTGATCCTGAAATGTCTGACCGGCGTGGATATTCCTATGCTCCCGAACCCAGTCGAGGCGGTCAATGGTCGGGGAGCTCTCCACAGCTAGGCTCTCGCTACCCAACGCAGACCAGCCCCACTCCCAGCTCTTATCCCCATACCTACTCAACGATGGGCACCCCGAACGTGACGCCCGTACAGCCGGGCTCCTCCGTCCCATACCACATGAACCATCCATCCAGCCCACCATTACCAGGGCACCACGCTGGAGCTTATCCTTCCCAACCATCAAATCACTACCCTCCACCCGCCAATGCCTATCTCCCGCGGCAAAACTATCCCTCTCCGCCCGACCATCGCATTCAACACGACAATAGCACGTCACAGTACCCCACACAGGCATCACCCTACTCGCCCCAGCACATTACCCCATCCCATTCTTCTGCCTCCTATTTCACCACACCAGCACAATATCCAGCATCTCCTGCTCGCCCATATTCATGCGACCTTTGTGCACTATCCTTCAATCGCCAACATGATCTGAAGCGTCACAGAGAGACGCACTCAGGAGAGAAACCGTTCTCGTGCAATGGAGGCTGTGGGAAAACGTTCACTCGCAAGGACGCTCTGAAACGACACCAGGTATTTGAACGACTGCACACCGCACTATGCATGAAACTTACCGTTTGTCAGCTCGTCAAGCATTGCGGACATGAGGATGGTGCATGACCTATCATTATTCAGTGGAAGGAAGAGAGACTTGATGTGAGTTTTCCTCAAGTTTTGTGCTGTTGACGCGAAGAATAATGTCTAGTGTCCAGATCACCGTTCTGGACTAATATTCACCTGTAGTACGGCCTAGTAATATTGTACTGCTTGTCCACACTGGCTTTCAAAATACATCGTTCTTGGATACATGCTGCAAAACGTGAGTGGCAATATTGATCTAACCAAGGTAGACCAAGTTCCAACATGCTCAAATGCTGCAAAATATAAATAGATCACCAGTATTGTACAATTTACTTGTCTGTGTTCTCGATCGATCTCTCTAAAATCCAAGCATCGCGCGGGATGATCTTTTTGTAGTAGTTCTCGTGGATACCCACTTCCTTGAAGCCGTGACGTTCATAAAACCGCTTCGCATCCTCATTCGAAACCTGTACGTGAAGGTATACACGTGCGATCTTGGGCTTGGTATGAGAGGATGCTGCCTCGATGATCCGTTGGATGGCCTGAGAGCCGATTTGTCGTGAGCGATAAGGCTGGAGACGAGATCAGTTGTGGCGTACGACCAAGTCTGAAGCACCTGCTTACGGCCAGGACACCCATGGTCATCAGATACAAGTCTTTGTTTTCGAGCCGACAGCAGATACTGCCGACGGGGATGTCATTGTAATAGACTTTTCACAGGTAAGGGAGAGATTTATGTGAAACGTGCGATAGACAAACCAAGCTGGCAGAAGTGTTCATACTCAGGTTGCAGGATGTCCTGAAAGTACCTTTCGCTGTATTTGATGGGGAACAGAACAGAATGCAGTTTCCGAACCGTCCCTACGTTCTGGGAGGTCAGCGACGCGAAGGAGACGCGTGCAGAAGGCGTTGCGGCTGCCTGGTTTGCCATTACACGACTGGCGCCCAAATGCACTTGGGGTCGATGGACAAGGGACGTGGGAATATCGACGTATGACACCTGTGCGACACAACGGGATTACCGACATCCAAGTCACCAGCCACTCGATACATTCAACACTTAAGGTCGGTGTCAAAGGCTGTCATCCAGCGATACGACGCCCCCTTGGAGTACATGCTGCAGTGCGGGCTATCTAACGAACTCGGTCTTTTACATCCCCCTTGCAACTGGGTAGACGTAAGCTCGTACGAAAATCATCGAAGACACCGCCCCACGCTTGGACGTAAAAATGAATGGAATATAGTGACTAGATTGCCACTGTCCAAAACGCGGCGGAGGAATTACGTCCTGGCTGGTGGGGCATCCGGGCCTGGGGGACCTTACGAATTAGCGGAGGCTAAGCACTATAATTCGACACACAAAAAAGGAGTCTGGTCTCTGAATTACAGTCCTCCTATTCGTACAACAAATGCAAGGAATACATAGCAGTGACAAGTCGACTAGCATACAGTGGTAAGATGTTGCCAATGAGTCCAATTTGTACATAGATTAGCGACATTGCGTGGGTGATGACGGTGCACGGGAGCGACGTTTATGGGGAGAGCGATGCAGTTGATCGAGGTACACGTCGTGGTAGCTTCGGAAGATGCACGTTCCGTTCTCGTGGTCAGAGAGAGTCGCCCATACGCAATGCCACACCTGATCTTCGCTGAACTTGAATGCGACTCCGGTGTGATTCTGGTCCCAACGGTGCTCTCTCTGCTTGGACTCAAATGCCTTATCCGTCAACGTGATAAGCGCACAGTGGCTAACGGTTCGGTCGACGTTGACTTGCCCATCTGCTCCGTCGAATAGCGACTCTAGAATGGGGTCCATCTCCAGCGCTTTAGGTAGACCACTAGAGCCAAAATCAGTATCGGTGACTTGCAGGCGAGGCTGGACTCTGGAGACATACCGGTGCACAGGATCATAGCCGTCGACTAGGATTTGATAGCATGTGTCGTCTGCGAAGTGGAGCTGCATGCATGGGTGCTTTTGTGACCGACTTATCCTGGTCAGAACCTTCCCGACAATGATACCAGGGTCCATTCCAACGGCTTGTAATGCAAGTGGGATGGGTCGACGCATGCCAGTCATAATAATGCTACAGAACAAAAAGGACGCTGACAGTGACGAGATTCGAACTCGCGAGGGAAACCCATCACGGATTGGGTGCAAGACCTAAACGTGACGCCGTAACCACTTGGCTACACTGCCGTGCTCAATGTGCTCCTGCTGGTGCATGACCAGGACCAACCCAGCGCAGTGACCAGATACACATTGCGGCCTCAAGTGAAAAGCCATCAGCGTCGCAATGCACCAGACGCATTCTCGCCCTCTTGGTCCACGGAACATCCCCCGTTCTCAGTCTCCTCTCCTACCTGAAACCCGCCCATTGCAGATCCGCAAGGCATCCATAGATCAATCGTCGCTGCGGCCCCCATCGCCTGCATCGCAACTTTCCTCATCACCCACTCCCTCCCGCCCACTTCTCCCCGGAGCTTCTTCAACTCCAAGAGCGATTGGATTGCGCCCCAAACTTCAGCTACCTTTATCGGGGGGTGTCGGTAGCATCAGCAGTTACTATCCAGGTCCCGCCTCCATTCCCCCGGGCTTAGATGGTGAAAATCCAGGCGGTGCCACAGTTCGCCCGTCAGATGTCCAGCTTCAGACCCCTCGCCCTCCAGAACAGAACGATGCCACCGATAACAGTATCGAACAACTCGTTTCGGTGTTCGAGAAAGCCTCCGTCGATTCTTACACTTCAGCAGAGGAGTCATCGACTTACGGATCTACCAAATGGTCCGATAGTATTCTCGAGGAGTTGTCTAGGTTGGGAGAAGGACAAGGAGGCGCGGTTCACAAAGTCAGAGACAAGCGGAACGGCTTTATCTTGGCACGAAAGACGATCACCACACGCGAAGCACCTCTAAAGCAGCTCGAACGTGAACTCCAGATCTCCTCCTCGTCCAAGCACATCAACATCATCCAGTTCTATGGAGCGTACATGTCGCCTTCCTCCAGCGAAGTCAAGGTCATGATGGAATTTTGTGCTGGCGGCAGTTTAGAAGCCGTTAGCAAGAGCATCAAAAAACGGGGCGGACGTATCAGTGAAAGGGTCGCTGGTCGTATAGCGGAAGGGGTAATTATCGATCGACACTTCAGCATTGATCTTATTTTCATACCCTACCTAGGTTCTTTCTGGGCTGGCATATCTTCACTCTCTGAGGACAATTCACAGAGACATTAAGCCCTCCAACATACTTCTGACCGGAGAGGGTGTCATTCGCCTTTGTGATTTTGGGGTTTCTGGCGAACTTGTCAAGTCTTTGGCTGGAACATTTACTGGAACGAGTTTCTACATGGCCGTAAGCATGGCATGATTTGTTGGTTGACCAGGCCCCCTGATTAAAACGATCATAGCCCGAACGGATTAGTGGCAAGGAATACAGTATCCGCGCCGATGTGTGGTCAACTGGCATCACCCTCCTAGAGCTCGTTCAGAACCGCTATCCATTCCCTGAAGACTTGACGACCATCGAGTTGCTCGTCTACATCACACAAGGCGATGTAAGCTCGTTATCTCCACATTTTATTTCGACCGCTTATCTGTGTTGTCAGCCTCCACAATTAGTGGACGAACCAGATGGTAAATGGACCGATGAGATGAAAGATTTCATCAAGCAAACGTATGTGGTTTTTCAGCGCGTCTTCCGCAATTCGTTTTTAAGCCTTCCATTAGGTTGATTGTGGATCATAACATCCGCCCAACACCCAAAGAAATGCTGGCGCACGCGTGGATTGTCAGCACGATGAAAAAGGAAGTTCCCATGGCCAGATGGATCAGTGAAGTTTGGGGATGGCATCGAAACCGGTCCAGTTCAAATGATGTGTAAGCTCCATTATTTTTGTAGTCTGGGATCGCCCATTTGATGTTGATCTTGGACAGTTCACGACCAAGTTCTAGTCGAGGTCCCCGCGTTCCGACACCGCAATAGATACCATTTACATAGGTCAATGTTTTGGAGTCGAAAGATTCTGCTGTCATGTACCAATCATCCCTCTGTACTCGTCTGCTCTTTTAGTTTGCTTCCCTTTCACTCACTACACCAATGCATACACCTGCCGTCTCCCGATTCGAAATGAATGATACGACCACCTATACTTGCTATCATATATACACGGGAAAACCTGGTGATAGGTCCAATGAACTCAGGCCATGGGAACTGTGGTGACTTGTGACCCATATTCTTTGCAACCTGCCAGATCCCGCACCTTAGTACAGCTGCAGTACCATTTTGTTTGGCAACGAGACTCGAGTCATCAAAAAGCCTAGTCTGGTGGCCAGACCGTAGAAGGCCTGCCTTTGAGCGTCAAGCACTGATCAGATGCCACGCCCTCATGGTGGAATCGGGCATGTGCATGAAAAGGGAGTCATTCTGCTGGCTTAATACAACTTACAGACGGAACTCTAGAAGGTCGTTATCCTGACATTCAAAGCGATCCCGCGAACCTGTGATCAAGCGGAGCAACGATCATATCAACAGCAAACGAAGATACATACGTAGTGACAATATCTATTCACTTATAGGTTTACGATTCGAAGGTACCATTGCGAGAATTTGCCCAGTGAAGGAAAGGTTTAGCATGCTCCCCTCAATGGCTCGGATTCATACGATAGATATATTGAACTTGAACTGGTAGAAACGGTATTCTTCTCCGTAATGGACACTCCTTCGTCCAAGCCTGGAGTCGGGACCAATGGAGTGCGGGGATGAGATCGAAATCAGGTTGTACTTCACAAGTAAAACCACCGACCCTAACGAGCTTCCCTGATCCGTCACTGATCGAATCACTATTTGGGATGCTTAACCCAGTTGCTATTGAATCGACATCCTCGGCGGATGAGGTTCATTACGCCCCGACCCCCACATTAGAACAACAACGGGACCCACCTATCATCGGACCGTGAACATCTTACACTCCGACCAGAACGGATTCTCGGCGATGCTGCCTCAGTCGGTTCAGATGAGAACATCCACTCCAGACTGCTCACACGCTGTGAGCGCGATCGCCATGCCAGTGAATTGCAGATAGACATACACGTCGTGAGCTTGTCAATCTCTTGCGGCGGTGAGGCATATTGTGTATGTACTTACAATCCCGATTATCAGTCTTGTTCGGTCTATTCTGATTTCCGTTGTGGACGAACGTATCAGGTCCTTTAGAGTTGGACACCAAGTACAGCATCGGTACTACGGGACGCCATACATAAATAAAGCCCTAATTTATTGCGCACACACTGGCTTCAGAGCTTGCACCAAGTCAAGTGCTACTTCGCAGGTTGTTGGACCCACCCACACAGTTAATATTGGCCAGCAAACGTTGCACGTATACCCGTTGTATGGGACATGGATAGATTTCTTCACAGACGTGGCCCGCTACTATGATCAAGGACGAGTGTGGGCAGCCTGTTATGTACAATATTGTGTACGTACGTGAACTTGACGTTTCAACAAGAAAGGAGAAAACATGGCATGGACTGTTGGACGGCCCTGCATTGCTTGAGAAGCATGTTGGGCGGAAATTTTCATAGTTCACGTACATTGAAAACGGTATCTCATCACCCCCGAATTTAAGTTGCTCGGTCCCATCATCGCCTCTGTTTGAGCAAGCTTTGTTTGTTGAGATTGGTTGGCTTCTGACCATGATATCAAGGCGCTAAAGCATCGCTGGACGTAAAAGCCATCGATTTCTGATCGCTTCCAACGTCTGGAGGGCTTGCTATCAAATGGATTATTCTATTCTCTGACTGCTTATTTATTAGTGGTCATGCGTCGCGGCGGGCTTCTGATAAGTTCGCAACACAGACTTCCATGTGTCTGAACACGTGTTGAACACGATCAAACTCATGGACTGGGTCAAACCCATTACCTTGATATTGTACGTATAAAAGAAACGTACCAAGGTGTGATCGAATCCTGTGGGATGTTTGCGACAGAAAGTGACCTGCAAACCATGGTAGACACGATATGCAGATTACACCTCGCACGTGGCGTGGAGGGGGTATCTGGGAACTGATGGATGACTACAAGAACACCGCGGGGAATGGAGATTAGGGTGGAGTGGAGGGCACGATGAGGAAGAAGACAGTGCATGTACGTGAATGGGCACGAGACTGGGCGTCATGCGGGGACCTGGCTGGAAGTCGACCGTATGAGGTGTGAAGCCTTACATACGGTGTTAGGGCTAGCTGCAATTGTGCCATGGTGACTATGCTAACAGCGGCATGCATTTCACAGCACGGAAGCCTATGGAGTGCAGCTGGCTAGCCTATACATGCGGGCTACTATCTGGAGGTGGTCTTGAGCGGCGCGTTCCAGGATCGACCTCATTGTCATCGGACCGACCTGATTGCTGTAAATGGACAAGCGCACCAATCAAAATTAGTGAGCAGGTTTCTTCTTCGAAAGGCGGGAAAAGCTTTTGACCAGGGGATGAGTCCGGTTTTGGAAAGAGATCGTCAAATTTGCACTCAAAAATCGTGGAAAAGCAGTTTAGGGCAGACGTGTTATGTACAGATTGCAAGTCTATCACACAACCTCCGAGACGTACCCGCCCTTTTTTTTTGTTTGTTTGAAAGGACACCTGGCAAGATTACAAGGATGGTTCGGATCCCCTCGTAGGAGGTTTCCTTATGTCCTCTCGTCGCCGTTGTCATGTTTTTCTCCTAGCGTATTTACGAGAAACACGATGATCTCTTTCAAAAGCATGTGTAGAAGTAATTGTTATGGCACGGAAAATGTGCACCATCTCAACACGACCCTTAGATCTGAATTAGTGATCCAGACCTATTTCCGGGTCCGTGACAATGGGTGGTCTTTCCGTGCATTTTCCACCCTTCAACTTTTCCTGCTTTCTCCAGCAACTCTAGTCCTTATAAAACCACAATGAGGGATCAACACTCCGAAGGCCTCCCTCCCGTCACAAACCCCATGGCGGATAGCATCACATAGTCAGTAGTTCGCCTCTCTGTCTTTTCAATCTCTTGACAGTTTTTCCGCAGCCCATCCACCCCTAACGCTTATAATATCCCTTCAACGAATCACTATGGTCAGACTTTCTCTTCGGGAAACGTTCACATCGTCGGGGCTGCATCTCGTGCCGAACCTCAACAACGGAAACGTCCCAAGTATACCAGAAGTAAGACGGGGTGTATGACCTGTCGCGTCAAAAAAGTAAAAGTGCGTATCTTGTCCCTCTGTCATCGAACCGAACCAAACGCCAGTGATTAGTGTGACGAGACAAAACCTATTTGCACGCGCTGCACACACGGACAGCGAGATGTAGGTAGTGGCCATTCCCAGCGCAGCCACTCTGACCGTCTTGGCAGTGTACATGGCCAGAGGGTGTGCCGACGCGAAAGAAACCAATGCCCAAGAAAGAGGGCATAGATGGAAGGCCCTCCACAGCAGAATCGTCGGGCATATCTGAGGCGTCCACTCCTCCCACACGTGACAGCACACCACCACGCCGACAGCAGACCGAATATACCCTTCCCCCCGTGGTTGCGCGCCGCCACAGGCAAGTTGCTTCTCCGATATTTCACCATGGTTGATTAAAATCGGCATTTAGTGAACCCTTCGTCTCAACGATAGGGCCTGACCCTGATACTGCACGGCCTCAGCTGTAAGTCGTCGCTGTTCTCGTAATTTCAGCCCACACGTCTCATGGTATCTCAGCACATCCCATGGCTACCCACCCCTGCACCACCACCCCAGCCAGCCTAGTGTTCTTTCCATGATACCCGAAATGTCGACATACCCATCCAGCCAACCCCGTTTTGACTCGGCCTATACAGGTGCTACCGCGGCGATTCATGCTCCTCCGCCACGTATGGCAGGTCCATCCCATCCATCCCATATGTCAAATCACCCACTTCAGATGCGTCCTGCAACACAGCATCATTTGCCACAACAACATTGGACACATTCTCAAATGCTCCCTGCACTAAACGCGATGGAACCATTTGTAAGTTATCGCATTAGGCAAGTATCTACACGACCTTATTTTGCCCTCAGTTTCACACACCCCAGGAAAGGAACTTGGTGGGACACCCAGCTAATGATCACCACGGTAGATACCAATGATAATCACGTTTTCTGTCTTTGCTTTAACATCTTGGCATTATTGAGATATACCCTTGAGCACTGCCATGACCATCTCACCTAAGAACCTTGTTGCCGCTAATCCGTCGTTCATTTTTGAATAGGCTGCTGACACCTTGCTGAGTGTAACTACGCCACTCCTAGAAATTCAGGTCGCTGGCGAGTGTGACTCAAGGAGCCCGATATTTCACCCTCGGATCTCTTCCGCATGAACCCCAAACGTCCATGACTTCTTAAGTGATGCCACGCTGGCATTCTCCTTATCCCTATCAGTGGTCATGATCGATGTGAGTTCTGTCGATCAAGAATAGCCTCAGTGGCATCTCGGTGATAAAATCGCAGTATATTCGTTGCTCGTTGGTCGAGAAATGGAGTCTCAGGACAATTACCGAGGACCCTCAGCTTCGCTGCCAGGTAGCTCTTATTGGACCCGAGCGTTTTACATGCTGCCTGCTGGAGATCTTCACAACATTAGTAATGACCTTCCGAGTCAGAACTAGGGAGCAGCGACCGCCCGGGGTATACATAGTCGAAGTGAAAACTCAATGCCGTCAACGCTTGACAGACCTACAGGCTCGGAAAGACCGAAAAAATCATCGGGCCATATCTTGAACAAGGCATTGAAACTCTCCGCACATCGCGCTGGTCTTCCAGTGCGGTTTCGTTCTGCTGTACCGCAGTATTCAACGTACCTTCAATCCAGATGACGGAAAATCGCCGGGCCTGGAGCCCTATAGGAAAGAGAGATTGTTTGACGCACGTGCCTGACTGTCTTCCGTGTACGCTCAGGGAACACTGTGTATCAGAAGACTGCACAGGTTTGTTCCGATTCCTCCGAGACCCTTGGTTGACGGGACCCTCCTCTGCTTCGTGATGTTCTCATTTTCCCTCAGTTGATCAAATAATTCAGTCGTGCTGCGACACGGTTTTTGCCTTACGTCTCGAGTGTGTCCAGCGGATGGCAATAGAGTCGTCGAAATTGCTCGTCTTACATCTCCGGCCAATTGTTTTAATTTGATATGTTAGACGCGTCCCACGGTAGGGCATGTCCGTCCAGTTGGTTTCAATCCTTCAGGTAAGTCTCACTTTCGGGGGGGAAATTCTGTTGAAAACTTCTATGGACCACACTGCGCGAGGCTGACTCGTGGGAGATGACGGATGTTGACTGACCGTCGACAACTTGTCCTCATGTATTTTCGCGTTCTTGGGCAAGTCTGGAAATATCTTGATCAAGTGATACCGAGTGTGGAATGGTGCTCGGTCATGAAAGCACGCACAGACGTTATTGACGGCCTTGGCTGTCTCAGTAATGTCAAATTTGATACATACTCTGATATGTGTGCCACCACGAAATGGTGCGGCTTCTGTGATCTGACAACGAAACGGAGGTGTCCACCGATTCTATTCAGTTTTCCCGTGCGGATTCCCGATCACCTGGCATTCCGTGGTTGTGACGTCAAACTTGCATACGGCGTATGCATTTATCTCGTTCGTGTTGTACGTCCACCAGCGTCGCGTTTCCTGCTTTTACTACTAACGTTTGATGGCTAAATTAAATAAAGAATTTATACGGTTTTCGGTGAGTAGTTGAATAGTTGGTGGGGGATGCTGGACCTGAACCTTCGTTGTCAAAGTTTGCCCCTGTCCATTTTGCGCACCTAAAAAAAATTAATCACTATCGAACACGGTGCTTTTGGCATTTGAGTGATGATAACGTGTTTTCAGGGAGGGTCACCAACGTTTCACCAACGGTGTAGGGGCGGCGACTAGATGGCCGAGTTTAGTTGGCTTGAAAGAGGTGCGTCTGCCGTCTGGTGCTTCATGTCGAAGCTGCGTCTCACGAAACTAGCGTTATGTACGCTCATGTGGATGTCCTAAAAATGCATCTGTGCCCTCGAGTTGTGCTAAACCAATTGGAGTGGCCGGGTAGGCACTTACCCTGACTCATGTCCAGGCCTGCACCTGGTGGCCCGCCCTTGATGTGAGCTCATTGACTTGACACTGCATTTATTTGGATATAATCTTCTAGAATGTGCGTCAAACCTCTACCCAATGGACCTGTAGCCAATGTTATTGAAAGGAAGCTAAGAAATGACACCGACTCGAATGGGAATGATGATGTTCAAGAGTAATGCAGAAGAAGGGCGACAAGGTTATGTGATGTAGTTGCCGCCCTAATTATCCTCAACAAACGCATGTGCAAGGTCTCCTGTTGCGTACCACGTAACAATCCGGTGGGACTCCACACACCACCATTGACACGTAAGTATAGTGGGACCTAGTGGGACTCGGAGCACCAATAACAGTCAGCATCAGACTTCTGGTGCAAAAACATGAGTGAGAAGTTAATAGGGCAAAATGTCACACATCGTATCATATGGAAGGATTTTATTAGAGGAAGAGGACCAGTTTGTGACACTTTATTTGACGGATATGTCAAGAGTCACTTCATCTGAAGGTGTGCTAGACTTACTGCAACGAAACCAAGTTGTTATGTATGCACTGCGACGTTGGAGAATGAGGGAAGGCAGACGGAATGCTCGGCACCGCTGAAGATGGTGTTATTGAAGTTTGTCAGATTCGCATGCTGTCGAAGTTTGACAATGACATCGGAAGAGCCACTAAACCATGTAAAGTTCTTATATCACGTGACATATCATTTGGTGGGTGGTTGAATTTATCAGCCCAGATTAGATAAAGAGCCGTGGCTCTGATACTGTACCTTCCAACTTGGATCTTATACGATGGGTAGGCGCTGGCTCTTCTGAATACACGGGCGAAATTTCATCCAAATTCTGTTTACAAGCGTCAGCTGAAGAGGTGAACCTCACCGCCGCTCACTCTCCGCATGCGAGAGCCCTCGAAGCATTCAACCATGTCCTCATTACAATCAAGAAAGAAGTGAAAGCATCGCGTCGTAACTGGAACATTCACGAACCAAGAATGTGGTCCAGAGCGAAAGAACTGTCCGACGAAGATCTCACGAGGTTCACAGTCGAGGACGACCTCGTTGAGATTAGAACGGGCGCCGTTAGCTACGGCACTCTAATCTTTGGAAAGATAAGAATCTCAGCCGTGAAAGATGAATTGGGTGAGGGATATATCCATGTTAGGTGCGTAGATTATACTGTAATCCACTCTCTGAGTTCATTGTGCTGATTTTGTCCTTCCTCTATGGTTTGTTCTTCGTCCATGAACAGGATTCATGATCCCCCAAACAGGGTAATAACTATATACTATGCCTGTGATTGATTCTGTTCGCTTACCACTCCTCTATGAACAGGGTGAAGACGATGTGACGTTGCACTCCATTCTCACTATGGAGGGAGAAAGGGACGCAGACGGACATCCGCACCTCTGGCGTGCCATTCAAACCAGGGATGAACCTCTGGTATTTTTCAACGAGTGAATACGCGGAGAAGAGAGGCAAATACATCCCTGGGTTCTTAAATGCCATCTCTTCGCCTTCTAGTGGGGCCCGGGCAGCCAGGCAGGACTTAGTGTTTGTGAGCTCCAAAGTTTTCATTTCAACTTCCTATGCAAACCGCACCATATGCACATATCCCACTGTTTATGAGTTACCTTCTTGTATTGGGTTGTCCAGGTACCAATGCCGTTCAACTGTCCACAGTTCTCAATGAAGAAAATTGGCACCGTTATTGGAGATTTTTCTCGATCTCCTCCTCCCCAGGCAGACCGAACGAGAAGGAACCTTCAATGGATCGATCGTGTACCAATGGGCGAAACTACAATATTTATTTGTTCTGGCATCGGGGCTCGAGAGCTTCAGGGTCGCTATTAGATAGCTTGGGCCTCAGGCCTCAGGAGCTAGAAACTCTGATCAGCAAATGATCGCCAAGCAAGTCTATCAAGGGTATGGAGGTCGATAGTACAGTTATACAGAAAGAAACATGGTTGTCCATAGCCGCTCACGCCGCTAAAACTTCTGCCCCAACACAGATACGCATAGGCACATACAATAGGAGCAAAAGAACTAAAAAAATATACAGAGAAGAAACGATCACATGTACAGAGATGGAGGTGAAACGGAGAACGGCGCATCAATAAACAAGGGAGCCATATTCGGAAAATGACTTCGACTTTCAACAGCAGGTGTTTGGAAATTGCCTCGAGATATCGAATATGTCCATGGACCGTTCAGTGCCAGCAACGTCTTGCCGTTCTGCGTACCCAAAAAAGGGGCGAACTGACCAGGCGGCGGTGGCGTTGGAACATCCATGAAACTTGACATTTGCACGGTACGGTCTCCGACTGACGACTCCGTTGGCGTAGGAGAGAAACTAAGGCCAGGTGTGGATGGGCTAGTCGTGCAAGTTGACGGCGAGCCTGCACTTATTTCACGTTGCGTCGGCTTTGACATTGTTGTAGGGAAAAACGCCAATGGGGGTTCTTCTTGACAAGAGCCAGCGATGGGATACGTAGCGTACCTCTTAAGTTGCGAAGCCAACCTCGGGAGAGGCGTCACGGCCGCCGTGCTGGTGAAGGTTTGCAAGAGTGGCTTGCTGGTAATCACGTCACCTTCACTTCTACACTTGGCGAGAGAGCGCCCAGAGGTGGACTGCGCTGCAGGCAATTTTCCGACCCATAGGCGCCACTCGAGAGCTTCACCGAGCGCCCGTTCGCAGCGACCAATTTCACGAGGAGGAAGTCCTGATAACTTGGCCCACGCGCGATTAGAGTAGCACTTATCTTGCATAAATTTGGATGCCAGGATGAGCGAAGCCAAGAATGTTCGACGAGGACATAGAAGGGGCGAAGGAAGGGGCGGAAGGGGGGGTAAAGGGGTGCCAGTGTTCACCTTGTGCACCATCATGTTGTCCTCGTCCATCCGTGGCTCTGAGAAGAAATCAATTGCCTCGTGTTCAGTGTGATCGATGCGAACAGTTGCGAGAAGACCGTCAGACAACGCCACATTATCTGAAGAAGATTCAAGCCCATCGAGAGTTGCACTGATGACGCCATCTTGATCTTGCGCTTGGGTAGCGGTTCTGGGGCCTTCTTTCTCTCGGCATATTAGCTCCGGGATTTTTGCACGGATGGCCTCCACGTAACAGAGCGCGGTTTGAAGGACGCTTCCGGAGGTCCGTGAGCGTCGCAGTACCTCTTGGACAAAGCCCCTCATTGATGCAAGGTCACATTTTGAAGGTTGTACTGTCGGGGGTTGTGCGCAAACGATAACTTCGGGACACGATGACTTTGGGGAGGGAAGAGGTGAGGGATACGATGAGGATGACGGGGGTGAGTACAGTGGGGGATTGGAAAGGATGATGTGTGTGGGGATGGCCGGACGACATGCAGTAAGGAAAACAGGAGGAATGTCCTGGGGACGCCATATTTCGCATAACGACTTCACGGTTTGATCTTGCAGCGTAAACCTAAGCCTATGTTTGATTCGACGAATGTGAGGTGGAAACTCACCAACTAGACTGAGCGCATATCTTGATTTCTGTGCTTCGCGGAGTTGACACTCGCGGGGAAGAGGGAGGACATGTCGCAGACGGTCCCCATATAAATGAGGGGGGGATGGTGAGTTCGAGGAGACGGATGAAGCGGGTGTAGGGAGATATGAGGGAGTGCGTGGTTGAGAAGACTGAGTACTGGCATTGTAGGGTTGCCAACGGGCCCGAGTATGAGAGGATGTGGTGGAGCCCCTATGGGCAAAGACATGCGAAGTAGGACGAACCATGTGCGGAAAGTGATAGAGCAGAGCGAGGAGAGGCGCGCAGAGTAGAAAAAGACGAGCAAAGGGGATTCACCTAGACAAGTGGCATAGAAACAGTGGTTGGGATCATAATGCTTTCGAAGACGAGGAAAACTGAGGCGAGCAAGGCAGGAAGGGTCGTTTGGCAGTTTGAAGCAATGGCGGAACGGGGTGCTACTATGAGCCGATACATCGTGTCGGCGAGAATAGGTTAAAGGACGCCCAAAGCCTCGACAACTCTAGACTATCCCGTTGAGGTCTTTAGGAAACACACAAAAAGCAGGGAAGAAAGAGAAAGACAAGGGGAGGGGAGGGGAGTGAGCTGGAGGGGAGTCCTTGGGGCTAATAAAGGGTGCGTCGAGGCGATACCTTGGACGACTGTCTTCTGACTTGGACGGGTTTGACTCGGGCGCTTGGCACACCCCTCCCGGAGGGGTCTTGCACCCGAGTCATGCAGACTTTGGTGTCCCTCCTGCACTGGACCACAGCGTGGATATCTGCTTCTTCTGCTCTATCACTGCCATGTCCATTCACTGCTTGGTTTGTTGACTCTCACCACTACCTGGACCATCTATGCCCCTTCCAATCCAACCACGCCGTATTTGTCTTGGTACTTTACGTGCATGCGGGTGCAGTAGCACAATCGCTGTCACTGATCAGGCGTTTGCCTCCTTCCAGGTATGAATTCTTGCTGTTCAAATCAGCCAAAAGGGACGAGCCTAGAATCAGTTGAAACACCTGACCACGAATAGTTATTAAACCAGTTGGGAAACTGTTGTACAAACCTATGTAGTAATACAGTTGTAAAGCTTTGTAAAGTCGTGGAAATTTCCAAGTTCTAGTTACTGCGAATTTACTCTTGCTTAAGACTCGGCAGTTCGGATATCCAACCTTTGCCATGGACAAGACCAAAACCAAGCTCGCTGCATTCTTTGACAACGGTGATGAAGAATCCTTTCCAGTGCGCGACGAATAGGGCCTATTTCTTGTGTGGAATATACTCACCGATTTGTCTTTCACAAACCAGCAAAAGGCGGTGGACGAGACCAAGATCTCGCATTATGCACAGGGTACTGTGCGCAAATCTCGTAGGGAGAAGGAGAAAGAAGCTGCCGAGGCAAGGAAGAAGGAAGAAGAAGAGAGTGCAGCTAGGGCATATGCGGAGTTCCTTGACGCCTTCGATGGCGAGGACGTTGGCAAGCGAAAAACCGGCACGAGTTTTGTCCGCGCATCTGGAGATTCGAGCACGAAAACGCCCTACCAACCTTCATCGAAGGATGTTCCAGAGACAATCACAAAGACGGCAAAAGCTTTTCGGGAGGAAATGGAGGAGGTACACAAGGGTTCACTGTTCTGTCACCGATGGCTTACAACTTTCCTAGCCATCTCCAGCACCTGCTGTCCCCAAGCCCAAAGGCAAACGTGCAATGGATGCTTTCCTCGAAGAAATTAAGAGGTACAGATAGTTCACTTATCGTAACGCTTAGTGCTAATTCAGAAGCCAGGGAGCAAGCCTTGCGCGAAGCTCGTTATGCACGCTCTGGTGCGCAGAATCAACCGATTCTGGAAGTTGACTAACTAAATCGTGTGTCTAAGCTCATGGGCGGTCTGTCACTGCACTAGCAGGTCTGTCCAATAACCCCCCAACTCGGTCTGCACCTAATGACTTCCACAGCATATGAGGGGCAAAGTGGAAGCAAGGACCGAGGTGATCCGGAAGTGAGTGTTTCGAAGCTGGTTGTTTATTTACCCGTTTCCCATTCTTTACTAGACGACAAACTTGTTTGTGGCCAATCTACCGGCAAATGTGACTGAGCAGTCTTTGGGCACATTCTTCGCTCGACATGGACCAGTTGGTTCTGTAAGCAGCTCTACCGGTAAATGCAAACAAGTTTTTTTATCGTAAACTTCTCAGGTCAAGATCATGTGGCCAAGAGGAGATATTGGTAGTGGGCCGGGGGGAGACATGACTGCTTCACGGAAGAATAGAAATGCTGGGTTGAGTGGGTTCGTGTCGTTCATGAAACGTAAACACGCAGAGGCTGCTCTAAGGGAGTTTGATGGATGCGAATGGGGGGGCTCAGTCTTGCGCGTCGGTTGGAGCAAGGCGGTTCCTATGGCAAACAAACCACTCTACGGCAAGTCCTTTTCTCCACTGCAGTGAAGACACTGAATAACTATTATTTTAGTTGTCCGTGGCCATTCCCGTTCTAATTCACGTTCTCGGAGTAGAGGGCGGCATAGTAGGGAGCGCAGCAAGAGTTGGTCTTATTCTCCTAGGCGACACTCTCGTTCTCGTTCCGGGTCCCGCCATCGATCGCCTCATCGATCGAGAAGTCGTTCCTGGAGTCGTAGTCGGTCTCATTCCCGCCGAAGATGTCGGTCACCAAGTCGAGGGCGATACAGTAGTCGGAGTCCCCGACAACGGCCGCGCAATTCCCCTAGGAGGCGTGAAGAGGACGAAGGGGCTGGTGTGACAGACATTTTCATTCGGGCTGTCGCTGCTGAGGTGAAAGGTCATGGTGCCAAGTACGAAGACAATCTGAAATCATGGGAATATGAAAACACCAAATATGCCTTTCTTACTGACCGGAAGGTGAGCCACAGTTTATTTATGTATTCGGGACCGATAGTAATCAGCAATCTCCAGCACCACAGACACGCATTCTACCGAGGATTGGTTGAACGAGAAGACACTATTGACCCAGAGTTCGATGATGACGTCAGTCCCAGCTTTTAGTACTGATTTCTTACTCACTGTACTTCATAGGGATATAATTCGATATACTCCACTGATTCGGCTGAGGAATCCGAACAGGAGCGCTCGAAAAAGATTGTACTGGGCAGGTTTGCACGCAAAAGATTTGAAGCTATCCTACGTGGCCTTTCTGGGAAACGAGGCGAGTTGGCTCGTTGCATGACCTTTAGTCTTGAGCATGCAGAGGCCGCTCGTGAGGCAAGTAACGATTCTCAGCGTGAGACACTTCCTTAATCTTCCTGGATTAGGTTTCAGACATCATTATCTCATCTCTCCTCGTGGATAGCACGCCCGTGCCTCGAAAAATTGCTCGACTTCATCTCATCTGTGACATACTTCATAATTCCGCTGCTGCTGTCCCAAGTGCGTGGAAGTACCGTCAAGAATTCCAAGCAAGGCTTGGTGTAGTCTTCGACCATTTCTCCACTATCTACCACTCGTTTCCGGGTCGCATCACAGCGGAGACTTTCAAGAAACAGATCACCTCTGTCGTAGACATTTGGGAGGATTGGATCATCTTCGCTCCAGAGTTTACTTCTGAACTCCGTGCGCGCTTGGATGGCACAACTCACGCAGAAGCAAGACCCATCAAGGATGACAGTGACGCAAGCACAGTATCGAAGACTGAAACGCAATATGTTTCCAAATTCAAGTCAAAATCTTTCCAGCCGGCACAGGATACCGCAACCTCTACTGCTCCCGCTCAGTCCCCTCGCATCAACAAAGAAGATGACATCGATGGTGCTCCAATTGAAGAGATGGACGTTGATGGCGTTCCCCTTGAAGAGGAGGATGTCGATGGTGTCCCTCTTCACGAAGATGTCGATGGGGTATTCCTTGAAAAATATTACGCAAAGCAGTGATAGGGAGATTCTTCCTTCGAGGGACGATAGCTGTGATCCAGCTGTTCCTGATGTTGACGGCGAACCTATGGACGATATCGATGGTATCCCTCTGTAATCACACTTTGCTTTAGTGTTTGGTATAGTTTTATTGTTGTGTCGTATGCTATAGGTTACTTGATGGTTCCGTGATGTGTAAAATAGCTAAGATTTTTTTAAACTAACGACGGCGCGGAGCCGCAGCCTGGGTAAGGATCGCGTTCTTTGCCGACTCTACAGCCAACTCAGAACCTGGATGCGGGGTGAGAGCTAATTAGTGCACTGCGATGAAGTTACATACCGACAATGACAATAGTGTTGTTATCCCTTCCAACAGTGATGTCTGCCCCCGTCTCATTGCGTAACCGGGCGACATTAGCACCTTTTGTCCCAACAATCCTCGGGAACACAGAGCGGTCTGGGAGTGTCAGGAAACCAATGTGTGACTTCCCCTTCGCCTGTTCGATAGCGGCCAGAATCTCGCTCTGAGCATGCTCCAAACTGCTGGCATCTTTCGCTTTCAATGTCCACTGGGAGTCACCTTCCTCTACGTCCTCGTAGTTAGGAATGACTTGCCAATCAGCCTGAGGTTCCTCCTCAGTGTCATCAATACGGGTATTGAAGTTGACGGGTCGAGGAGGGTGCGATGGCAAGCTAGGTTTTTCGGGGTGGGCAGATTGCTCGACGTGAACGTTGAGTGACTTCAATGTACGGTATAAGGCACCTTGCTGCAGGACTGCAGCGTGGTACCTCAAGGGGACGGAAACTGAGGCAGTCATGCTATCAGTTGCAAATGCCTTGATACGACTCTGAGAATGCAGTCGATGTCAACCTTGACTGTGAAATAATGTCGACATACCATGATTTCTGCAATTGCCGCCTCGCACGCTGACTGTGATCCATTTACTTTGATGATTTCAGCTGGATCGGCGTTCTCCACCTCGCTGGCATTTGAAGGCTCCCCGACTTGATCATATCCACGAGATCCAGGAAACCGAACATGCACCCCATGACGGTTCTGCAGGTCATTCAAATGCTGACCGCCTCTGCCGATTATATTGCGGTGTTGAGCTGCTGAGATCACGACGGCCACTACCACTTGGTCACGAAGAGCAACCACTTTCTTTTCCAATCCGTCCTTTATCTTGCTTACAAGGCCAGGCTCCCCACGAAGACGGACCTCATCAGACATCTCACCCTGACGAGGACTAAAGAAAACGGGTCAGTACGTTTAGCACAATATCAAATGCACACACAATTTAACAAGGCCAGCCTGGAGTTTTGGGTCTAATGATCCACCACAACCAACGATGAGGTCTTTGAGGCCTTGTCCGCCAGGACCTATGATAGCACGATGGTATTTCTGTTCGATGAAAAGTGTATCAGTGGTCTCCTCTGATACCTGGTCAACAATCGCGAGAATGGCAGCCTTGGCAGCATTGATAGCTTCCTTGGTGCCACGAGCACTAACTCGAACACAAGCAGTCTTGTCCTCTGCACTCCGTTCGATCTCGAGTTGGGCTCCTGTTTCTCCCTTGATCTCATTGATGCTAGCGCCGCCCCTACCAAGGACACGGGCAATGGCTCTCCCTGGGACAGTAAACTGAAGGACGTTGTTCGTCTCTTTCTCAACCTCCAAAGCGTCCAGTAGCTCCGATTTAGCCTGAGCAACGCCTTTCCTTCCACCCTTGACGAGCACCTCATCTGGTTTGAGTGGCTCCCGTTTGTTATCCCCATATTCACCAGACTGGCGGGGAAAATTGATCTTGACACTGTATTTGTCTTCCAAGCGAACAACGTATTTTCCATTCTGACCAATGAGCGAACCATGGTATTGATGTGGAATTTTGAGAATCTCAGTTGTCTCATCAGCCTGCATACGATCACTCACTGTCAAAATTGATACACAGACATCGAAGAACTTACTAGTCGTTCAACTTGCGCCAGGATTCGCATCTTGGCTTCTCCAACGTTCTCCTTACGTCCAGTGATCTGAAACCTTTACTTAGGATCATGAGAGCTGGTTTGAATGACTATTTTACCTTTAACTTAACCATCTGGGGTGGTGCCTTCTTCTTCTTTGACAAGTCCTTCTCCTCTACATCGTCGTGAACGTCGACCCTAACGTTGAATTGTTCCCTTAATTTGTTGAGGTTAGATCCTTGAGTGCCGACGACCCGACCAACGAATTCTCTGTCGATCTCAAAATCCGTAAACTGCAAAAACCTCAGACTGTAGCCATGAGAAATGGTAATGAAGTATCCATACGTAGCTGCTAGCTATTGCATCTTCCTTGGCGCATTCGACGATCTGATGGATCCGTTCCACTGCGCGGTCAACCTCTGAACTGATACCGCAAAGCCAGATGATATCCTCAGTCGAAGGATCACCAGCCTCCGCCCCAAATTTGATGAACAAAGCTTTGTCCTCGCCAATGATCCTAGTAACAATGAATATGAATAAATTATTCACTCTCAAGAATGGGATTCCTTACGAGTCAAGGGTGCCATCTTTACCCATCACAGCCTTGTGCCAGCGCTTCTCGATTGCAATGACTTCCGTCTTGACATCAGCAGCTTCCTTGGCCATCTTGAGCAATTCTTTAGAGACCTCTTCCAGGTGTTTCTCCTTATCCACAGATGAAGGTGATGCAGAAGGAGAGAAAGGATCATAAACCAGTAAAACCGAAGATTGTTGCGAGGATTCTAAAGGGAAGAAAACTTGTACATTGTTAACTTCGTGGAAGTCTTCCAATCTGGGTTGTTTGTTCAAAGATGTGTCAACAATAATGTGATGTAACATACTTCTTTGCATTCTTTGCCTTGATAACTTCGTGGCTAAGCCAGTCAATGCTGACCTCTCTTGTCGCACCTATCAACTTCCCAAGAAGCTCCGAGACTTGCCTAACAACGCCGTCGACAACCGACTTCTCGCCGACTATGTCGATGTTGAGAACGGATGACTGAGCAACTACGGTGGCTGAAGGAGTGAAGACAGAGACACCAGGATGAGTAACACTCAAGGTCTCAGGGTACTTGATACGCGTGATGTAACTCAACAATTGGCGAGAGAGTGCGATAGGTCCGGGAAGAGGGAACACGTGGATATGGTGCGAGTCGGCCATTTTTTTGACAGCAGAAAGGCCACTGGAAACGTCTTCTGGCTTCCCGTAGACGATAACCTCTTCAATAGGATCCTCAGCACTAGGAATGATAACGGAGCATTTGCTTTTCGCCAAGATATCTTCCAAAGCCTTGCCAACGAAGAGGCGATGGTGCATCTTCGAGAGGGGCATCTTCGCCTGAATTAGTATGGTCTTGTACATTTGAATGGTATTCTTGATCGCTTCAATTACGCGCGTGACGACCTCGCGGTCGCCGCTGGCAACAATTTCGCGCTCCGCATTCAAGGTCAATTGAATATCTTCGCTCTGGGCTACCTGAAGAAAATGGGAGCGAAGAGCAATAATGAAGGGTAAAATGTGGGGTGGGATATCCTTGACGCGTTGAGTGGACCTAGATGTCTTAATGGAGACGATCTCGTTGATCATGGCACGGGCTTCGTGTGCGAATGGTTGAGGGCCGGAAATAGTGATAGTAAGAGTAGGCTCGTCCTCATCCTCTCCTTCAGCGGAAGGCGTGGTTGTTCCAGTCGGAGTTTCATGCCCAATACCGTTAGGGGTGATGGTCTCCTTGCGGGGGATATCTACCTTGACACCAGTTTGATCTCTGATTTGTTTGAGGGTAGCACCTGAGACGAATAAGTATGGAATGCATTGGACCAATAATTGGCACTAGCCTTTGGATCCGATAATAGAGCCGACGGTAGAAGAGGGAGCAGTTAAAGTCAGGGTAACCTGGACAAAAGTTGAGCAGGGTTAACAGAGCAATCCCACAATGACCTACCATAGGGCTAAGAACGGACAGTAAGTGCCGTTTAGCCTTTTCCAGTTCTTTCTCAGACTCGGACTTCATGTGGAAAGTAGTCTGACGAGCTTTCTGGTTTGCCGACGCCTCAATCTTGACCTTGAATTTGGACATGGCCCGTTTCATGACCTCGCCGAGAGAGACTGGTTTTCCGTCCTTAGTGGTTGGGAGGGCGATGGCAGACAATGTGAAAGAATCCGAGACCATGGGTTGAGACCGAATGCTAGCCTTGATACGAGGACCAGAGTCTGCACCCCACGCATACTTTGGTGGAGGGGCGGCAGTGGATGAAAGAGCCGGGAAATCAGACTGCGAGTCGGTGTCCAACACCCCCTGACCATCTTGAGCCCTGACAGAAAAATCCTCGATGCGAGCTGGAAACGGGTCAGGAGCACCTTCGAGTGCCTTCAACCTCTACTCATTACAAGGGGTGACTACCAGCTGGCCAAGGAAGGAGCACAGGACCGCACCTTGTTGTAATCAGCCGCAGAAAGAGCCATGACTAGGGTACCGGGCGTCGCTTGACGCGTTGCAAAACCAGAAAATAAAACCAAGATGGAGGAACAAAAATATGGTGCCCGTGTGAAAATTCTAAGAGAGGGGTTACCTTCCATATAAGGTGTGACTTCGTGTCACGTGTATTTATTTTTGTGACGTGGCAGGTCTCCGTTGAGAGTGATCCATGGGACCAATCTCGTGGAAGAGAGCAAGCCTGGTACTTCTCCTCTCCGCTACTGCATGTGCAAGCTCGTTCCTAGAGGAGCCGCTGCTTCGCACAGATCAGGTGAAGAGTGTGCTTGAGCACGAACCTGTCCGTGGTGAACCGCTTTGCCACCACACGGTACGCAAATAGTGCGCCGTTCCGCCCATCTTCTTACCCACCTTACCAGACAACAGGCCCCATAGAGACTACGTTGTGCGACTACGAGACCATCGAGAGCGTCAACGAAGAACTCTATGCAAACCTCCACGACCTCGTCCAAACACCCTTCTTCCGGTACTTCCAAGTAGGGCTTCTGCATTCCACGCAGCTTTGACGATCATAATTGGCATTCATCAGGTTGATTTATACCGGGAATGTCCCTTCTGGCAAGAAAACGGATTTTGCATGAACCGTGAATGTGGGATTACTACCATAGATGAAGTGAATCGTCTATTCGCCTTGTTTTACTGCAAATACTGAGGTGGTCGCCTTCGCAGAGTGAAATCCCAGAGAAGTGGAGAGCAGCAGCCCTGAGCAAGATCGATTTCCCCCCTGCCGATCAGGTATGGGATAGTCCCATCAGTTATTCATCCTGCTTGACCCAATCCTCAGCGAATTCAACTGCCGGGTTGCTACTATCGCGACTCTGACTTCTGTTTTCTAGACGATTTAACGGGCACGTCAACGCATTTCGTTGCTAACTGTGACCCCTGCTTAATATTCATTGCAGAGGGTGAATATTTCGATCTCGCTGACATTCCAGAAAGGTACACAGGGTATTCAGGACCACCTACACATCGTGTTTGGAGAGCAATTTATGAGGAGAATTGTTTTGGCCTTTCTGAAATGAATCTCCTCACTGGAAAATCACCGGCGCCTGTCAGCCTTCCTGACACCTTAACAGATGTCCTGCGAGCTCCTGTCAATGGTGAAGATACCAACGATGAATGTCTTGAAAAAAGGGTCTACTACAAGATTATATCTGGTTGGTATTTGTCCTTTGTCGCGTTATCATCACAATGTTTACTGTTGCAGGTATGCATGCGTCGATATCGACGCATATCTGTGGAGAGTATATGAATCAATCAACGGGTCAATGGGTAAATTACTCACAAATCAGCGTGCTCTTCATCTCATGCCATCCTGCAGGGTCCAAATTTGGAATGCTTCGTTACTCGGGTGGCTTCACACCCTGAACGGCTTCAATATGTCTATTTCAATACTGTACTCCTTCTTCGTGCAGCCTCCCGCCTCGCCCCGTACCTTTCCGCGTACGACTACTGCACTTCATCTTCCACCATTCCGCACAACCACCCTGATCAGATAGACTTGATACAAGAAGTTCGAACCCTCGTAAGACTGCAGAATGCCCTGGACATAGCTAAGCATGTTGGGAAGTTCGATGAGCGCGTGCTTTTCCGAGGAGAAAATGCAAATGTACTGTGATTTAGCTTCTATTTGTGTGATGTACTGAGAGGTGGTATAGATTCTAAAACAGGAGTTCAAAGAACACTTCCGGAACGTTTCCCGCATTATGGATTGTGTAGGGTGTGACAAGTGTCGTTTGTGGGGCAAGGTTCAAACGACTGGTTTGGCTACAGCTCTCAAGGTCTTGTTTGAGATGGACGAAAAGGCCCTAGAGTATGTCTTTCCCCCTGACTCCGTTACCCATACTGACGGACTGTACTACATAGTCCTCGCAACAACCACAACTTACTACAGCGCTCGGAGATCGTTGCATTAATCAATACCCTCCACCGGTTCAGCGAGAGTCTTCACCTGGTGGAGCAATTCCGAGAGATGTGGAAACACGTAGGACAGCGAGATTCGGAACGCCTTATTCACGAGGCAGAAATGGCCATTGAAGGCTATGTATGACCCGCTGCTCTGTTGAATTTACTGCAGCTGACGAGGGCATTTTAGCCGCGGAAGTCACCCCATGTACTCGAGCACTCATCCCCCCAAAAGGAACAAATCGTGGGGTCACTAGATCCGTCACAGGACCTACAGGACGTGCCAATGACTGTCCAGCTTCAAGCCTACTTGCTCGAGTTGATGGGAAAGTTCAAGATACATGCGCTTGCTTGCTTTGGTCTGCTGTCTGAGTTCTGGCAGCGCCTCGGCAAATCAATCCTTCCCAAACTGCGAACTGAGCTCTGACACTGTCAGGTACTTCTGTTATTGCTGTATATGTGTATAGTATTGGTATAGTATGCTCTTTGTTTTTGGTACCTCTTATTTATATTATAATGGATAATGGATACGCATTGAGGTACTCAATGAGGATCCCATGGTTAGTCAGTATACTAATGCCCTACGAGCAAGCCAGGGCGCCTGTGTCACAGCAGAACTCTTAACAACCCGCAGCGGTTTCTCCAAATCAATGTCGGATCTAGGACTTTTCGCAAACGCACATAGGAAAGAGGACAAGGGATAATGCCTCAACTTGGAGCCTTCTCGGACCCAATTGAATTTCCAGCCACAAGAAACATATTATGATCGGGCGTAGTACATCACGTAGCGATGATATCACCCCCACGGCAACGGACTACGGGTTGTGGTTGTGCACAAAGCAAGCACAGATTGGCACAACTCAACAAGGGCCCTACCCCATCGTCACTGTACCGTATTGGCCAGCAAGGATATGACTGTGCGATTGAGGCGATCGGTTGGAAACACCTACATAGATCTTATGGACAGTAGTAACGGTACTGAGTACATTATGTAATTTCTCAGTCTTTCGGCCTTTTGGCTCGTGAATTGGATATTTACATATTTACTGCTGACGGCGGAGGGCATCGGGGGCAAAGACAAAGGACAACTTGGGCCCAAACTGTACATGTCCAAACTTTGGCCCAGCGGTGGCTTATCATTTCCAAATCCGTTAGCGCTTATAACAGGCCACAGGGAGTCGAATCTGCATTCTTGATCCCCTCCACAGTCCTATGGCTTCGCAACCCATTCATGTTCTCGAAGATTTTGCTCAACTCGCATACGATTTCAGTATCAACCTCGATGGGCGTGTTGAACGACGGCCTGACTACTGTTGTATAGGAGGCAATGCCATTGTCTACAAAGGATCTCTCCTTCCGGACGGCGTCGAGGTAGCAGTGAAAATCCCTTGTAGCAATCTCCCTGCAGATGAGACCCGAAAGATTATTAAGGTTTGGATGCTGAAAATGTGGCTTCCTTCTGTGACTTTTTCCAGGATATTGTTCGGGAAGTCCACGCCTGGTCTAAATTGTGTCACAAGAACGTTCTCTCGCTCCTTGGCATCACCACTGAATTTGATCGCACGATTTCCCTTGTATCTGTATGGATGGAAAATGGAAATGCGCATGACTATGTTCAAGATAAAGAGGTTGATCCTCGCCCTCTGGTGCGTTGCCGTGTTTACGTATGAACGGCATCTACATCATAGTAGCACTTAGATCAAGGGAATCGCACGAGGGTTACATTACCTGCATGACTATAAGCCAGGATCAATATTTCATGGCGACCTCAAAGGTGTAGGTATCTTTCCCTCAGTGTGTGCGTCCAGATTTGATAAGCTATGTAGTCCAATGTATTAATATCTCAGGAGGGCAACGCCCTCCTCACTGATTTCGGTTTATCATATGTCGTCGATTCGTCATTGAGGATGTCCTTTACAAAAATTTATGGAGGCACACTGAGGTGGATGGCCCCTGAAATCGTTGGTGGTGGGGAGGTATCAGCCGAAGGAGACGTGTGGGCGTTTGGAATGACAGCCCTAGTCAGTGTGCCCTGTTAACCTCCATGGCGTTTGGCCCATTCCTATATCCACAGGAGCTCTTTACGAGGAAAGTGCCGTTCCATGAGTGTCAAGGCCCTGGTGCAATCGTGTATACGATTTTGCGAGCACTGCCTACTCGGCCCGGTGAAGAAGAAACTTTCTTTCGCCTGACCGACAATTGGTGGGAGATGTGTGCGTCATGTTGGAACCGCCAGCCATTCTTACGTCCACAAATGTCTGCTCTCGTGAAGAGTATTTCCCCTAAGGCGAGGCCCGTTACAGCAATAGGGAATCCGATCCTTGGAATATCCGGTTTGATCAACGCATTCACATCCTCCCTGAAAATTCTAACCTGTTGTTGCCAGGTATTGAGGTCCGGAACGCTAACGAAGTCAGCTCTGCCGAATTGACTATTGGTGGACAACACTACAGAATTTCCAGTCAGCGAGAAGGTAATGTTCTTCGAGAAGATTTTGGTCCCCCTGTGTAAGTATCTGTTCCGTTCTAACGTGAATATTCATACACTCGACCTATGCAGAGAGTCGCCATTGCAGGACCAGTTCTCTTTATCGATCATCTCTTCAGGATCAGGATTTACTGAACGAATAGACCTGTCCTTTGATGCTCTTGATGTGTACATCAAATCGGAACAGTATAGTATGCCCAGCAGACAGCCCTCTCATATTTTTCTTATCAGATTGTATAGCATTCCGCAAAGCGCATAAACATTTGGAAATCGTCCTTAAGATTTCCCCGTCTGCTGTGAGCAGATAGATACATAATCAGCAGACGTTTGTCTGACAAACGGATCACAGGAGTTGGTGCCCCTTGAACTATTGATACCCACCACCGACGAGCTGCTTCGAATTTGCCCCCAGTAAGCTTGATGGGTCGATGCATCTGGTGTGCTATTTTTAACAGCTGTGTACCAGTTTCCGTATCCTGATCATCGGCAAGGTGACTCGTCTCACGATTTCGTTTGATCTATCCTGACAATCCCACACACAGACTGGAGTTGGGAAGACTTCACTCATCAATCGTACTTTCGGTGTCGACGAAGCCGTTGAGTGGCCAATAACATATTGTTTGTTATTCACAATTCTTGTTAGCGTCCTGCCCACGACAAGCGAGGGAAGGCAAATATCGAAAAGCCACTGGTCTCCAAACGGAACAAGCGGTTTATCTTACATGATAGTCTTGGATTTGAGCCCGGTGAAAATAACAACATCGCAATTGTTCAGTCATTTATTGAAAGACGAAAGAACCACAAAGACGTCAAAGAGCAGCTGCATGCCATCTGGTAGGTTGATTGGTATTGGAAGCGAGTCCATGACAGTCATTTCAATATTTTAGGTTGTGTTTCCAGATTCCCATCGACGCCTACGGCCAGCGAATGATGGAGACTGGAATGGAGAAGTTTTTACGTATGAAGAAGACCATATTAGGAGATAGTGAGTGGAACGTGCTTGAAGTTGGCTCTTGGATGCTGACTCCTCTTAGTCCCCACTGTTTTCGTGTTCACCAAATATGACAAACTTGTTGATGAGATAGAAAGCAGATGGGAAGAAGAAGGCAGAGAATACACCGAAAGTGACGTCGAAGTGGCAGCAGCTGAATATCTAAAGAAACATTGCGTTGAATGTATCGAACGGCTCACGGGGGAACACGATATCCCATATCTTGCGGTCTCTAGTGCGTCTATAATGCTTTACCGAACTTTCCCGTGTGACTGTTATGTTGCACTGCAGCGAGAGCTCGCTACCAGGATAAATTGAAACAACTGGTTCAGCTAACTTACCAGAAGGTTTCCGAACATTTCGCGCAGCAGCAAGGCATCGGTCCTTCAGCAGTGTCTACAGTGACAGTTATGGCTCAAAGAGTGGTTCCTTCTTTGAATATTACTGCATCAATAGAGTATATCTTTTGCACGTTACCTCATATCAGTCGCTAATTCGCATGCCACAGAGTTGGAAAGCAAAGTTCGTCCATGTTGTGGCACCTGCGTTCATCAATAATGATTCTTTCCAAGGGTACTGGCAGGCGGTGTTTTCTGTTGGCAATGATTTTTCAGGCCACAAAATTCAGGATTGCCTCAGGGTTATTCATACCGACATCGTTAAGGTTTGGAACTTGTGCGATCCATCTGAAGTACGATTTACCTAATCTCGCCCATGCTATTGTGGATCATTGAATTTCTTTCGCGCTGGCAGGTTCTAATGGGTGAAGAATTTCGAGCATCCATCTTTAATTTGGTTGACTTGCTCGAGGACAACAACCGTTCTTCTGATCCCTCTCAAATCCCCCAATATGCAACTGCAGCGCAGTCATCGTGAGTCATTACACCGACATTTGGCACCACGGAGTACTTAAAAAGAATCATCGCTCACAGAGGTGGATTCGCGCAGATGGTTATGAGGGCCCTTGTGTGGGCCTACCAAATTTATACAAAGGCGTAAGCACACCTCTGATCAGTAAATTGGTGCATCTATGTAGAAGCTTTGTTTCAGGCCGGAGGTGCAGCGCAAGTTCATGGCATACATTGTGGACTTAACACATGTCATGGATCTGCTGTTCATGCTTACAGTCGGAAAAGATGAGCAAGAACTCCAGCCTTCCATCATCAATAATACCGTTCTCGCCTACAGCGAGTCGGCAAAGAGGAGGAATGGCCATACCAAGATTAAAGCATTCACTGGCAGTATCATTGGATATGGCGGCGATGTCTTCTCGGAGATCGAGTTCCTTGTCACGACGGGCTGTGATGGTGATGAGGAGTTGGGTCGTAGTATCGAAAATATAGCCAATGCTGGGAAAAAACTACAGGGGAGGATGTACTAGTTTCCCTGGCGCCTGCCAAAAGTTGTCATACATTTACTCTCCAGGCGGCCCAGATATGCGGAAGAGCAGGGACACTTCAGTCCGTGTTCATAGCCAAGCCATAGTCTCTATTTCCGGACAAATGGTTGCACCAAGTTTGAAAATATCATTATCAAAGGTGTAGTTTGTTGTGTCCAATGTCCACTTTGTATGAATGTGTCCCTTCCATGGATAGTAAGTCCACCAGCATGTACAAGGTACGAACTGGGAAAACCTAATGGCAGATAGCACGTTGCCATGGCAGCTAAACCAACTGCATCAGACAGATCGAACGAGGCGACCACTCAAAAATGAAATGCTGGAGGGGTCGGAATACCAGGCCTTAGCCTGCGCTCTATGATACTGGTTGGCCAGCCTTAGGCACACATCCAACCTGAACGTAGCCACCAGATGCATCTGCTGAGTGAGAGTGACCAGAGGCCATGACAGTTCACCCGAGGTGTCCCCGACCGGACTCGACGGCGCATGGAAAGTTTGTCACGCGCATCCTAACAGTCACTACGGCAAACATCTCCAACACTATTGAGCACTGACGACTACAGAAATAACACATTTAGATCCAAGGAGAGCCCATCAACGAGCATCCCTACCATTCATGCACCATGTACCATGCAGTTGATCTTTCAAAAAAAAAAATCGACAACTCTGCGAACTCGGGACACGGACACCAACAGTTATTTTACCTTCAAAGCTAAGAAGATCGCCACCTGTAGTAGCCACCAAGTCTACCGTGGACGGTTCCCGTGCATAACCGAGTGATGCTTCCACGTTTGTAGATGGAATGTTGGTGCAGTTACCTTGTCGGTGACTCATCGGGGGGAGTCGAAGAAAGCCTAGCCAAGGGGTGGAGTGAGGTTTCTAGAAACGGAGTACGCTTAGTACAAAGGCGACGTCTCATCTCGCTACCCATCGAGCCCGAAGGGTAGTGCTGCAAAAGCGAGGGTAGCGAGAAACTTGAACTTGGGACGGAAGGTTGTTATGGTTGTAGTGACCGGTGATTTACGAGATTTCCGGATTCCCACACTCGTCGCTGTTGTCCTGCCTCGCCTCCTCGCCATCACTAGCAACAAGGTCGATGTCTTAGTCTTCAGGCATGATCCTTACCGACGAAGATGACCCTCAGAGGATAAAGGACCCTCCAGTTTCTCTTCCAACCGTCCGCTATCCGCCACGTGCCGTCGGCCGTCGTCCTTTCAGTGCTCTTCCTGATTACGAGACCTCTCAAGCCCTCGCCTATAACCACCTCAATGACTCCCAGTCCACCTTATACAAACCTCCGAGAAGACGCTTCCTCAACTGGAGAGCAGCTCTTATTTCCCTTGCCATCTACATTGTTCTTACTCTCGTCATTGGCATTCCCATCATTCTCAAGGTGCCATCTCATCCTTGACATTACATTCCATCGTATTCACCCACTTGAAGCAGCAAAACGGGCCTGGAGGTGATGATAAATACCCATACAATTCCCTTGCTTCCTCTCCTTGGACTAACAAAAAGTCCGGTGCATATTATACTCCAAATATCAACAACATTTCCAGCCCAACACAGCTGGGAGTTTATCCAGTGTGCAACAATTGGACTGTAGTTGCCGCTCTGGAAGGTGAATCTACTATGCAAGCATGGTAAGCCTTCTGTGTTCCGCCATCTCCTTCCATAATCATCCTCTTCTATTTCACAGGGTGGAACACGTTGTTTCTCCAAACAGTCAATTTAGTTTCACCTCAAATGCATCATCCATAAGAGATTCAGGAATCGTCCTAGGAGATTTTTACGTCGACGTAAATCCAAATCAAACAGTCCAGGACATTACCGTGTCGATCAAGATGCAAACATCCAGCAACTCCGTTTTTGACCGCACCTTTGTCTGTTTCGCTCTCTCCGACAACGTAACCGACCTCTCCCTCTATGTTTGTATATCCCTTTTCATCCAAATCTTACATCTCACTTTAGTTCAGATACCTGCCAATCTCTCGCCCCCCGACAATATCCTATTCAATATTACACTACTCTTCCCCCAGTCACCTGTCCTTCGTCCAATTGAAGCCTTTGGCACTTTTCTACCACTTTTCTACCAACATTTTGGGTCACTTTCCAATGTCGTATCTTTCAAAAAGATCACCATCGAAGGTCCCACTTCTAGCATAGCTGTGGATGTTCGTCGTCCACCCATCTCTGCCCTTGTTGATCAGTCACTCACCTCTGTAATTAGTCTCTGACAGCCAATCAGGCGTTCATAGAAACTTCGCTACAACCCATCGTTGGCAGCTTTAACGTGACAGACTCTCTGGTGCTCAGCACGGTATTAGCGTAGGCTTCTCATTTTTCGGATAATCGAGGTCTTTCTCTTAATTTCAACCAACAGACCCATTGACGCTAGTATTACCCTGTACAATGACCCGAACTCACTGTCCCCGACGTTCCTGGGTCTTGACACGGGGAATAGGCACGATCCTTTTTTACTTTCGTGGATGACCACTGACCTGATACCGTAGCAATCTGACCGCTATGGTGACTCTCATGGCTCCCAGCAATGGACCTGCCATGAGACCCAATTTCATTGCCGACATGCGCACGTTCTATGGGACATTGAGCACAACCTTAGTCCATGACCCTTCATCCTTACCTGCATCCATCAAACTGCATGCAGAAAATGGCATCGGCCCATCCAACGTTATCCTCGATGAGAAGTTCCAGGGTGTATTCCAAGTTATTACCAAGCAGGCGGCGGCGGTAGTCTCCCAAGGAGATGCTCCGTCAATAAATCCATGGAACCCGGAACTGCAACGGAATTTAGTGACTGCTGTCAACACCACTGACCGGAAGGATGGATGGATAGGTTGGGGGAACTCCCCGGGGTACCTCGAACAAACAGGGGAAGTAATAGTCGATTCCTCACTTGCGGACGTGACGTTATTTTTCCGGGGTTAATAGACGGACTCCACGAGTTACGTAGTGCTTGGAAGGTCGACTTGTTGGACAAGGTTAACCTGGTTGAGAACTGATTATTCGCACTCATTTGTTATCCTCTCGTTTGTCTTTGAATTATTTCAGTCCCCTAGCATTGATATGTATGTATCATATTCTCATCGCAAACGGGCGAGTAGTATCTTCATGTAAAGAGACTTGCTGGGGTAGCGAGTTCGATGTCTTAAGCTTCGAGTTCATCTCTACTAAGTATGTAGGTGGTGAATTCCCTCGTAACTTACCAGGCTACACACCAGCTATGTACCCCTGACAGCAGACAACGCGTCAGATGGTAAATACTTCATGCTATTGCTCTACCCCCCCAACTGAAATGACTGGTGAGCTGACAATACGTGCCCTGTAATACTACATAGTCTCTTTATTGCTGTTCTGATCAATTGGCTGCTTGTTTTGGTAATCTTTTTGCCTGTCCGAATCCTGCCTGACTGCTGCCACAGAGTACTCCTCGGCGACACATAACCTAACGCTTGCAGAGTCCGTCATAACTTCGATTTATCTGCCGCGCCACAGCCTCCGAATCACCGATGTCTACCATGCCCACTTCCTTGTCGTCTCCCGAGATCCATTCGTTGAGTATCAAAGATGTCTCTGATGAGGATCGCGAACAGGCAACGAAGGTCAAAGCTAAGGCTAACAAAGCGTTCACAAGTATGGCGTCGACGCGTCAATACTACAAGGGACTTTAATCGTACTGATCAGCGGTGTAGGCCACAACTTTACTGAAGCTATTAAGCTGTACACCGAGGCAATTGAACTGAACCCAACGGATGCGACGTTCTGGTGTAACCGTGCTGCTGCGAGAACCAAGCTGGAAGAGTACGGGTTTGCACTCGCAGATGCTTGTACGTCGTGTTTTGCTCTTCGCGTTTTGTGATCGTGAGCTGTGCCAGTTGATCTATCGGTTCTCTAGCGAGGGCCATTGAGATTGATCCGAAGTACACGAAGGCATACTACAGGTGCGCATGTGTTTGGATGACATATGGTATTCTGAGAGGTCTATTAGGCGCGCGACGTGTTACCTCCAGATTGCGAAACCTCATGTTGCTATTGCGGATTTTAAGAAAGTGCTGGCCTTTGAACCGAAAAATGAGACTGTGCGAGCACAGTTGACCGCAACCCAAAAACTAGTGCGGAAGATTGAGTTTGAGAAGGTGGACAGCCCCTCTCTGAAGATTCTGTCTTATGCTGACCATGTTTCTATCCCAGGCGATCGAGATGGAAGAAGAGAAAAATGCAGTAGATCGCTGCCTGGAGATTATTGCGGAGGGTTTGTTCGTTTCCCTCTGGTCCATGGTCGGCTGATCATCGAGAGGTGTCCAGGAGGCTGCGAGGTAGAAACCGACTACACCGGTCCCGTGTTACATCGGACGGAAGACGGGAATTACTCTATTACCCACGCATTCGTTATAAAAATGGTCGACTGGTTTAAGCAGGGCAAGAAACTCCCCCGAAGATACGCTTGGGAGATCGTTCTTGGAGCGCATGCGCAGCTCGCCAAGGAGGAGAGTCTTGTGCAACTCACTCTCGATGAAGGGGAGACGTGCGACGTCATCGGCGATGTTCATGGTATTTCCAAGTCTTTGAAACAGCTGGTAGACGAACCTTACTTGTCTCTCGTAGGCCAATTCTACGATCTTCTGCATTTGTATTCCCTTACAGGTCCCCCAAGGGATGATCACTATCTTTTAATGAATGGAGATCTTGTCGACAGAGGTTCTTGGTCTATGGAGGTCATTCTGATTGCATTTGCATACAAATGTGAGTGCAAGTTTGTGGATGCGGCTAGTATCACCATCTGAAGGGTATCAGGGCTGTATCCCAACCGAATGTTCATCAACAGGGGAAACCACGAAGCAAAAGAGATGAACCGGACATATGGCTTCGAGGGCGAAGCCAAACATAAGCATGGAGAACAGTCATACAAGGTCACAGAGTTTGTGCTTCTGTCCGCTGAGTAGACGCTAATGTCAAGTGCTCGTTATAGCTGTTCGCACATGTTTTTACGACGAGTAGGCACTTTGCCCATGAATTTCTTCAATGAGCTGTTTGACTGATCTTCTTTCAGTACCGTTGGCGACGTTAGTCAGCGCGACGAAGAAGTACACCGATGTTAATTCAAAATCAATCCTGTCACCAGGTGGACTCAAACGATACTTTGTTGTTCATGGTGGCTTGTTTAGCAAAGATAATGTCACTCTGGATGATATCCGCAAGATCCCCCGTATAGGAAGGCAACCAGGGCAAGAGGGACTGATGTGTACGTATACTTGAAATGATCACTACACCAAAGCTGACTGTTCCATTTCATCACAGGTGAGGTATTTTCCTGGACAACATAGGTTAAAACGTAGCCACCTAAAATATTGGCAGATGCTTTGGACTGATCCACAAGAGGCGCCGGGACGCGGTCCAAGTAAACGAGTGCGCATTGCCTTACCCACGTTGTCATAGTACTTCTCAGCTGTTGATCGTAGGGCGTGGGTCTTTCATTCGGACCAGATATCACCAGGAAATGGTGTACTTTGAACGGTGTAACTGGTATCATCCGGAGCCATGAAGTGAGACCAGGTCCGTGGAGCTTAAAAAACACTCCCGATATGTATTCACCTGCGTTCCCGTTTCTAGATGGTTATGCTGTCGAACACGAAGGTCTCTGCACAACGGTACTTAAAAATTCGAGGGGGTCGGCTCTTCACATAAGCTCATGCCTGTCTAGGTCTTTTCCGCACCAAATTACGTTGATCAAGTGGGCAACAAGGGCGCATATGTGCGTCATTTTTTGGGGGACACAGTGAACGCTAACTGAGATGAGCCGATAACAGATCCGAATAGACGCATTGGGAGACCTGAGGTATTATCAGTTTGAGGCACAGCCCCACCCCCCACTAAAGCCTATGGCGTATGCAACGGGAGGCTTGGCGAACTTGTTGATGTAGACATGTATAGATCTACTTACATGGTACTTACGTGTGATATCCTTGTGTGTAATACAGCATCCAAAGATGTTCAATCACATCATTAGGGATTGAGTCGCTCACTAATGACAATCAGTGTCTGTCGATATAGCTATCCGCTTCATCTTCCCAGATGCGCTTGCGCCTTACTAATGGTGCGACCATTACTCCTTCATCCTTTGCAGGACCCATGATATGCCAACAAGGGGTACAAAGTAAGCAGGGACTCTCTCCCAAACGGATGTCTCCTGAGACGGATATAACCGCAGGAACTTTGCAGCATGCTTTACAAAGCTCCGAAAGGGTTGGTGTCAAATGCAGTATAAGTGGATAGCCTGATGGTTCATCTGATGGATGCGGAACCCTGCACAACACTGGTTGTCAATTTATGTTTAAGTGTATGGGGCCCGAGAAAGCAAAATACCGGATCTGATCGACCACTATGAAGTGCTCACAGTTGCCCCAGTGGAGCATCCAATACGGTTGGTTAAGTCGTAGTTTGAGAGAGTTGAAAGGAGTTTGATTGAGTGATGTAAATGACTTTTCTATGGCAGGGCGCTTATCCTCCGGTAACCTGGCGATATGCGCCTGGAGTCTTCTGTGTTGCACAAGGGTCAGAGCTGACATGTTAGGTTTACAGGTGCATGCACGCCTTACTCCGCGTAATCTGCGCCTGGTCGACCCTCACCATATATGATGCCTTCTATTAGCAACAGACAACCTTCTTCGGCCGGGGGCCCAGTGTCATAATAATATCCACTGAGATCACCTTCCGTATCGACCTTCTCTTCTGGCATCTCACTAGAATCACAAGGGATTGATTGGATGAAGTCACCTAGTGTTTGGGATGCCAAGACGCTGTGTCGAGACATACGAACTAGGTAACTCTGTACCCAGGGAATCCGATTATAAACTGTAACGGTAAGGACAGCGTCGGAGGTACCGCGCCTATCAGAGCCATGCCGAGCGTGTTCCGCCAATGATCCGTGCCCTGTCTTTTTTACTGAATGTAGCGCGTTAAAGTCCGAATTTTTGGACGTTCGCATGAATAAGGTCGATTCTTTGCCGAATCTGTACGGGATTGTTAGTGGTGGAGAAGGTTGGAAATAAGTGGAGTCTGGACACACCCCCAACATCTAAGAGGAGCAGAGTCCAATTGTTCTTGCAGGGCTCGAAGCTCAGGGGTATCGCGGTTGTCATCTGCGACTGTAGGACGTTTGCGCTTACGTCCCTTAGTCGTGGAACCATCGGCTTGCTCAAGGGCATCAAATATTGCATCGTCATGTTTAAGGGAAAGGTGAGCAGAGAGTGTAGGGTTATTCCAGGTGTTCTCGACGGTTGTTTTCAATTCGGTGATGCTGTTCGGATCCAATGTTCAGAGTGAGATAGCCATCACAACCAAAACGAAGACGGACGTACCCTCCCAAGCACTCTCCTTCTACTGCGGCCTGTTCGTCATTGGAAAGCGCTTGCCAGCCAGGATGTTTGAGCACATCTTCAGTAGTAAGATTGGCGATGGCTGCCGCCTCCTCGATGAACTTGGCAACGTCAATTGGCTCTGAAGGGGGACCAAAGAAACAATCGTGGGCACGGCTGAAGTCGACGTTCATTGGTCCAAATTATGTCACTAGCTCATCAAACTTAGTAGCGACTTAATTCCCTTGCTTGGAGAGCAAGGGTTCTTAAGTCGTGAGCCTTTGCTGCTGAGGTGAGTATGGCGCGAGTGAGATGCTACTGGTAGTCGAGAGGACTAGAATATGAAGTATGATAGTACGAGAGGGTGAAGAAGTGATAGAGTGTACAGTGAGCGGCTATCTAAATCGTGTGATATGAAGAGCTAGAATACGATGTAGATAGTGTGTGTGGGGAAGGCTGGGGGTCGCGCGCAAAGCCCAAAGGGGGGTGCGACCAAGCCGAGAGCCGATAGGAGGTGCGCACGTGACTTCCCGAAGATAGGGGGTGAGAGTGGTGCGCGGCGAGAGGATGGCGTCGGCGGCCAGGCCTTCTGAGCGTGTAAAGGTCTGACGAGTGGAAGGAGGAAAGATAGGGGCCACCTGCCAGACCACACAAGGGCGAAGCTCACAACGGGTGGCCATGCCCACACCCCACACACTAGAGCGAGACATGCACACAGTAATTATTGAAAATGATGACAGCATGACAGAAAACATAGACAGCAAAGAGAACACAGTAATAATACATGTTAACGACAAGAAGAGACAATACGGGAATTGGTGCGACGGGCAAAATTGTCCATGATGGTGTCAAGAGAGAGAAGATGGGAAGAGTCAGCTGATGATGAAATAAAAAGGGGAAGGATGCTATTAATCTGGCACCAGTATTCTAAAAACGCCTGTGATTTCCATCTGCCTTGAGTGGCAACAACATCAGGAGGGACTCCTTGTAAAAGAAGTTCACTGCCATCAGCAAACCAACCCTCCCCTGGACAGT
>Ga0307518_10000014_pt1 | contig 120799 bp, 163 predicted proteins | sample 25_EM_MG_FD_203889 | JGI IMG/M metagenome (GOLD analysis project Ga0307518, IMG submission 203889) | Populus trichocarpa ectomycorrhiza microbial communities from riparian zone in the Pacific Northwest, United States - 25_EM | ecosystem: Host-associated > Plants > Roots > Unclassified...
CACGACACGGTGCAGCCAGGACAACCCACCGCGAGCTGTGGAAAAGGCCTACCTTACAAGGTAAGTCCCATAAGTCCCATTCAAACTCCGATAAGTCTTAGCACCCTGCAGGTTTGGTCGGATTGCCACAACTTCTGTCTGAGGCAGGCCCCCGATAACTTAGCGTGGACCGCGTGGACCATTGAAGGTGTAAATGTGTTGAAAATATTCGTCTTCATGCCAGGTCTGCTCTGGACTACTTGGGTTTCATTGTGGAGATACAGATAAATAACTCAGGCACTCGCTCAAGAACCAAGTTTATTGGGGACCTTGAGGAAGGGGGGAGGCAAGGATTCGACCATAGTCGATCCAGAGCTAATCCCGGCCAGAGCTCTCTTCGGAACACGACTGTAACCCGGAGTACGCCGAAGGAATGCCTGTAACGTCCATAACTTAGTGACATTTAGACTAGCAAGTTCATTTAGTGGAACAACTAATATTTTCTTCTAACAGCGTCTGGTTTGGGGAGACTAGCAAGTGCAGCACTTTTTACTCCTATTAATAATTGCTTCTGTGGGCTGAGTTGCTCTTGTGGCATGTATCAACACAACCGCTGCATCGTTGAACCTCCTGCGGGGATGCAAGGACTCGTCAAGTCGGACTGGCAGTAAATTAAAATCTTGTGCGTGCACAGTATGTACAATGTAATGAGATTGCAGCGATAGTACATAGTATTAGGGCGCATCCAAGTGGTCGATAGTGATTAAGAGAATCTACTCAGAAATGGCTAAATTTTTATTGCAAAATAGGGTCCAAGGTAAAGAAGAGGTTTCCAAACTATTCCGAGATCCAAGGTTCACCCAGACCCAGTCGTGTAAACATGTCCCAGAGGAACTTGCTGGAACCTAAACAAAAGGTGTATTATTAGAAGTACTTCTGGGGGCCAATTGGAAGGCCGTCCACTTACTTGTCATACAATGACAATACCCCTGCACTGGCAACACTCCGCAAAATATTAGCTCCAGCACCATCTAGCCGACATCTTATTAATGATTACGAGTCTACGACGTCATGGGCACGCACTGAAAAGAGCTTTCACCCCTTCTTTGGCAGCAATTTGCCTCCCGGCGTCAATGAATGACCTGTAACGGAGCTATATGCATGAAGGGAGGTTGAGTCACACTGGTAGTATGAGCATGCGCGAAACCGACCTTCTCTCCACTTGTCATCATCATCCGACGCCTGATAGTGTCAAAGGGATACGAAGCAAAAGAAGCACTCTGTGTAAGATATCAGCTGTGGAGTGGCCCAATGTACTGTAACCTTACGGTTGTGCATGCCCATCCAACCAAGAAAGACGCCAAAAGGTTCCCTTGTAGAGGTCCCACAAGCATACTGTCCCTAATGGTGTCATAACCACCAAAGCTAAGTAAGTCATACTGTGTCAGCAATGAATACCTCTGTGACGACAGTGGCTTACTAAAGACCTCGGTAAACGATGATGCCAAGAATATTGGGAACAAATCCGCGATATAATCCAGAGATACCGTCCGACCGCAGGGTCTGTCTGTATACATCGATAAGACCAGTAAATTGACGCTCGCCGCCTTTTGCGACGCTCTTCAAATCTGCCGAAAGCCGAGTTCTTGCACTAATGAGAATATCAGTTGAGCAAGGCATCCGATAAAATCAGCGTACTAGTCTAACGAATAGACAAAAAGAGAACTGGTTGCTCCTGCAGAGGCACCACTCGCAATATTTCCTTTAAGTAGCAGTATCAACATAGCATGCATCAAATCTTGCCGTAATATGCCTCACCAAAAACCCACAATGTAAAACCCACAGATTTTTTGTAACCCAGCCTCCGCTTGAAGTCATCTTTGAAAGCGAAGTTCAACGCTTGCGTAGGAAAGTACCTGATCACATTGGTACCATTCCCCCTCCAGACTGTATCGCTGAGCGGAAGATCATGATCACGTTGAAATCAAAATTGTGCGCACAGCTGGCGAGCCCCTCTTCTGCGTAGGTTCTTCTAAAGCAGTCTATGATGCCACGATACGGGGAGTCCAGCCGCCTGGCTGCTATCATGGCACCCTGGTTCTGTATTAATAATTTGACACGCTCAATAGGAGCAGCTGCAGTTTTCGAAATGGCAGCAGCGGTACCACCCATCATGAAGTCCGCTACGCTTTTGTTAGAAGAAGGCGCTCGCTCAAAGGGTAGACGTACTGAAGAATGTGTTTGTCCTCTTTGCATTGGATGTCTGGACAGTCATCTATCAGTGATGTACTTACTAGAACTCGTAGAGTAATTGAGTGGGGATTGATTGGGTATGGTGATCGGTGCGTCATGCAGCCGCTTTTAAGATAGGTCAAAGGTCCTTGGGGAACTCCCGGGACAGTGGCAGAGTGGACCATCCGATTTGAGGAAACACCGATCACGGACTGCACTGCGCCACACGATCTGGATGCAGACTCATGTCCCCATGGCCCTGAAATATTACCTGCAGAGCCTCTAAGTAAAAGAATTATATCGGAATCAATTCGGAACGCCGAGGAACACCTGGCTTACAAAGATTACCAACCGTTCTGATCCGACAACAGTAATGCCTTTCGACAGTTATCTAACAAGTGCGGAACCCAGGCAACACAATCAAAACAATGCACCATTAAAATGTTAAAAACCCACCTCACCAATTCGGATTAGCCATTGCACTGAGTTACTCACATCCCAGAGGCAGCCCTAGTGACGAAGGAACAACTTATTTTTCTTCCATTCTTCCATGACTCCCGAGCCGGCTGCCAGTTGAATGCAATCAATGTCATCCCTTACTGTTATCGGACCATCTCTTCCGACTCAGCGTGTGTTTTAAAACCATCCGCTACTTGTAGAACACATGAGGATGTCCCTGATTGATGTACCAAAACACCAAAATACGAGTGGATACTGGTGACAAGCGAGCATTGCCATCATGTGAGGGAGCAGACAGGAGGGCTGCGAGATGTTACTAGTGGTTTATTTGCGCCACGTGTGGTATCAGGGAAAAACGCAAACCAGCTTCTGGGAAGGCTGTAGAAAACTGAGATAGCGCTGAATCTTCGGAACATTTCCGTCTGTTTCCGATATCCGTCAAGTGAATGAGGGTACGAACGGAAGAAACTGAGACTACTGAACCTGAAGTGCGTTTTCTATGTCCCAGAGTGTTCCTCACCTCACCCAGCTTCACGAACGAAAGAATTCGTTTCACATCCGAAGGCGCACGGTTATTTGACCGAAGAATTTACCAACCTTTTCACTGAACGGGTTCCCTCTGTTCGGGAGCAAACACCTAGAATTTTTTGCTTATGCGGGACGGTCAAGTGACGATATCCTGCTAGAATAACATTGTGATGCTCCTCTCACTGTGGTTTCGTTATGATTCTTTGGTCAGGCAGGGGTTAAACTGACAAAGCGGCGCTGTACGGAATGCGTTGACTGCGACAAAAGCGACGTAAGAGGGGTGCCTCTTCCAGACTTATCTGAGATTCGATGTCTGCTGGTGAGCGTACCAGCTACAGAACTTTACCAGAACCATCATCAAGGCAAGACCGAAATCGCCAAGAATGAACATCCGCCATGCCTTGAAGTGAGTCAGCCTAGTGACGTGGGCTCCAAATCATAAGAAATACTCACTTCAATTGGTAGTTGTGGGCACTATATCTCCGGCTCTGCTTTCATAGTTATATGCTCCACTGGCCCTCCTCCTGGATCAGAAGGTCTTGGCCCGAGACTCAGTGTGTAGCCAAAGTCACAAGGTAAACTAAGTTGTGCCAGACACAACCCAACCGCCTCTTTTGACGTAATGCTACGCGCATGCTGCACGTCGGTAGCAGTAAGATGCTGTGTGAAACTTGATTTCACGGCGCGCAAGACATGGCTTGGGGTCAGCACAAATGGAACCTTTTTCGTCCTGGTTGTTCGGCCACTTTTTCCAGTGGCAGCGGAAGCATTGGCACTAGTCGCCACAAGTAAGTCGCATTTTGCAACATCGAGGGCGGGTCGGATAAGAGTAGAAATGAAGGGCTTCAGGGATGCCGCCAATAGAGCGGCTGGAGCGAGATTCCGTTCCACGATTTCCTTGGATTCAAGAAAAGGCGAGTGCCCGTCCTTGAAAGCATCGCGAGGAAAGTGAGAAAGCTGGATATCACGGACAGCCTTATGCACTGCCAGGACAAGGTCTGGGGAGCTGAGGGTAACCAAGTCATGCGGCGAGTACCGAAATGTAGAAAACGAATATGGTGGGACATCGGCAGTGGGTACCACAATTCCTGGTTGGGTGGGAAAAGATGGACCATAAAGTGCTCGCTCGAGCTCATCCGAAGTAGCAACCATGCTGATTAAATTCATGACAGGAAGTCGGGTGAGGCGAGCTTGATCAGGTAATGGAACGATGGAACATGACCACAGACTGCCGTCCCATTTGTTCTGATATCCAGGATGTAGTCGCTTCTTGATACCACAAACAGGACAAGGAAGATCCCCGACCAATGGGGTTCCTTCCTTCTCTTTTTCTTTCGCCTTCTTCTTGACATCGGAAAGAGGTGGAACTGACGCAGCTGGGCGAGGAAACAGGGACATATCCTCGAGCCAAGCATATACATCGCCGACAGTTAGATGAATATATTGTGACGAAGATGAGGCGGTGTGCTCCAGGTAGAGGGCATGTAGAGTGCGTGCTCGTGCCCACTTTATTTCCCACTTTAATCAACAAGGTTGTAAGTTCCCAACTGATACTGATAGCGTACCTCAATGGCTTTGCGTTTTCCTGGAATAAGAGCCAAAAGGTGGGTAGGGCTCGCTACTAGCTTGTAAGGCACCCGTATGTTACTCCTTGGTTTCACATCTGAATGGAGATTAGCATGTAGTCGCCAGGATACGAACGACGCACAAACCTTTTGATGTCACTGGTGCTTTAGGAAGTAGGTCCTTCAAGATCTGCTCATGAGCTGCCATATTGAGATATAAGTACTTCATACTGTATCGATGCAAAGGAGAACAAGCTCACGATATTCGCTCGGTCCAACACTAGTTTGACTTCCGGATGACTCGGCTTGCAGGACAGTAAATAACCCAGGACGGAACCCCCGATCGAGCGATGGAAGTGGAGGGGGATTCCCGTTGGGTACATGGAAAAGGGGAGCGTTGCGGTTAAGTTCAATGTCAATCATTTCATCAAACCCATGAACCGAGGTAGAAGACCTGGAAGGATCAAGCTATGATAAGAGTGTCAGCGAGAGAACGACGTGTAAGAGTATACGGTAAACTTACATCGACCCAGTGATCAACTTCTAATTTCCCATCACCAACCCACTCCAGCAGCACCTTGGCTAGGAACGGATCATTGGCCGTACCGATAACAGCAAAGGGTTGTTTATTGATGCTCAAAGGTACTACGGAAACTTCTGGAGGGGTCAACACGGTGATACGCGTTAGGTACGAGGCAACGGGTAAGGCCTGCGTAACAGTCAGACCGGATATAAGACCATCGCATGGATACACATACATATGACGGCGCTGTCACTGCAATCATCCATCGATATTGATGCGGAGAATTTAGCTGTACCTGCCGCTCTGAGCAGATATGAGGCACCACGGTATTCGCGTTAGAGGCGGTGATCTCACCTTTAGATAGATAAAGGCTACGGTCTTCCACGCGAACACGAGCTGTGATGTGAAAACGCGAGGCTTCTGTATTGGATAGAATACTGGCTGGGTCCTCAATAGCCTCTGTCTTCGTTGTCGCCTTTGCTTCCAAATCGATTCCGAGGTCGAGTTCCGGCCTCGCGGCACTCCGGTGAGGGAACGCCATACGGAATCTAGGATATCCTATATGATCGTATTCAGCTCCTGATGGACGGGATGAGTCGTCGCGTGTAACAATGTCTACATCTTCCTCTTCATTGTGAACATGAATGCACCGTCTCTTCGGAGCTCTCCCGAGGAATGGTGCAAGAGAAGGGGAGTCCGCATGAAGCCCAAGGGTGCGCGAAAGGAGAGTGCTTGGAATCGTAGGTCCATGCTGTTGTATGTTGTCTGATTGGGTCGCATCAAGGAGCGGTATTGCAAAATTACCCTCTACACCAACTGCGCGCTCAAATAGCCTCCTAAGACCAACGACATTTCCACCCCAAGGTACTTCTACGCCGTCTTGTTCATATGACTTCCAAGTTTCCTCTTCAGGGTTGAAAGGAACCGCGCATGCTGCGATACACGCATCATGACTAGCCCATTCAATGCCATGTGCCAAACGTGCATGATTGAGGAGTCCCTGAAGCGTACTGAATTGTGTGCGGGAGCACACTGGACAAGCAAGGATTGCGAGTTGACTATCCTCCGTCCCAGAAGATAGGCGTATGTACAGTAGTTTTTTGGGCTGGGAAACCTTCGGGACCCGGGACGGCCGCGTTTTTACATTCCTCTGGGGTTGTTGCTGCACAGAAAGCAGGGGAGAAAATGAACGAGGGGTAACTTCCGTCTCTTCAAGATGAGCAGTCTCGAATAAGAATGAAGATGGTGTTTCGAGAGCCTCGAGCGCATCAAGCGCAGCATCTTGGAACTCATCGACGTCCGTTGATTGCGGGAGAGCTTGGGGCTCGAGATTTTCTAGTGAATGCAATAGCAACGTAGCCCACTGGATACGTCCCTCGATGGTCAACAGAAGGCGTTCCCGGAGTGCGATTTCTAACGCTAACTCATCATCAAAAGGTTGACGAGATTGGAGGTCCAGTGAATCCAGTTTTTCTGCACCCATCATATCAGTTCCCAATTCCAAGCTACAAAGCTTTGGCGTACCGTCTATCAAGGACTCGGTTTCGATATCGCTGTCGTGGAACTGTCGCTGTCTCTTCCTGCTCCTAGACTCAAGGTCTGTCTGACCTGCGGTTGTCGAATGATTCATACGGTCCCATTAGTGCCTTTCGCCGTTGCTTATGAAGGAGCTCTCAGAGTGCGCTCTCAGAGTCACGCAGTGCGCGTCAATGTATTGACGCTCAACAGCACTCACTAAAAAGCAGCATAGAACCCCCTAATGGGGGGTGCAATAACTCCAACTGACAGCAAGCGAGTTGTCATAATATGCCTCAGATTGTTTTGTAGCCCAGAGTCATCTTTGAAAGCGAAGTTCAACGCTTGCGTAGGGAAGTACCTCATAACATTGGTACAATTTCCCCTCCAGGCTATGTGGCTGAGCGGAAGATCGCGGTCAAGTTAAAATCAAAATTGTGCGCACAGCTGGCGGGTCGCTCTTCCGTGTAGGTTCTTCTAAAGCAGTCTATGATACCACGATAAGAGGAGTCCAACCGCCTGGCTGTAATCATAGCACCCTGCCAGTTCCGTCTTACTGTAATATTTCGACGCGCTCAACAGGAGCAGCTGCAGTTTTCGAAATACATAGCGGCAGCAAGTCCGCTACAGCATCTGTTGAAGCACTAGCTCGAAAGAAAACAGTAGACATTTGGATCGGATGTCTGGACAGTCATCTGTCAGAGGTGTACTTGCTAGTATGCTAGTACTCGTAGAACAATTGAGTGGGGATGGATTGGGTGTGCAGCTGGTCAGTGCACAGTGGTGTCATGCAACAGCCTTTAGGATAAGTTAAAGGACCTTAGGGAAGACCCGGGACAGCGCAAAGATCCACCTCAGCATTTTGGATTAGCCAACAACCACGATTGCACTGAGCTATACCTATGAATGATAGTATCAGTGGCGAAGGAACGCCTTAATACTCCTTCCTTGACTCGCCCACTGCCAAAGGACCACGAATTAAAATGTTATCGCTTTTGTTGTATGTCGTCATTGTTATCGGAGCATCGCTTCTAACTCGACCACTCGCTGGTTGTTGCAAGAGGCTGCCAGAAGCTTGTGTTTCGATGTTCGTGTCATGTTTCTGGGATGTGCTTATCGGTGAAGAATGCAAGGTACCTGTAGAAAGCCATGATACATTGAATAATTTTCGTCAAGTGATTTTGATACGGTCCGAACGGATGAAACTGAGACTAAACGGTTTAATCAAGTCAAATTCGTGCGCCTCGGAAGACGGGTCTTGTTATCTTACTCTTACAGTATTTGAGTTGCTGATAGGGTGGCGGGTTGAGAGTATCCGGGGTGCTAATAATACAGTTCGCAGCTGGGCCCTGGAACAGTTTTTGACAAGCTTAAATCTCGCTCAATTCCGGAAGGTTGGAGACTCCTGTGTGAGACTGAGGTAAACTGCGCTGTATAACATCCTATTCACACTTGCCGGATGGGTCGATTTACTTTGTCGACAAAATTCAACTCACATAAAGTCATGCCATGTGTTATTTCGTAGGAGGCTCCCTCCATACAGCCTCCGAATGCCTATCTCTGATGAGCTCGAGGGAAGACAGGCGTTCTTCGTCGAAAGACGAGTTTTAAGTGCCGATCCCGTTCTTCCGCAAGTAAATATGATCCTGAAGCATTGGAAGTACTCTTGAAGCGGGAAGGAAGGCAGAATCATTGGAAATTCCCAAGCCCTCGCTGTTTTCGGGCGCAAACCTACATTCAAAAGTGGCTGAATACTTGCCTAGGGTGCCTTCGACATCGCATAGATAGGGTGAGCTAAGAACATCATGTTTCGTGTTACTATTCAAGCAGGTGTTGCTGCAGAGTTATCTCCGTCAGAAAGAATATTTCACGCGTTCGAGCACCCGCTTCCATATCCTAATCACCTCGGTGCTTCTATCACAAGAATAGCGTCGACATTCTGTTCGTAGGTACACCATCGTCTGGTTTAATGGTGCTGGCAAGTTTTGGGAGCGTGCTATTTGTACGGCGTTCACTTTCCCGAGGAGGTTGAAGATGACCTTATGTCAGGAAGTGATCAGTGGATTTCAGATAAGACCGAATCATACATATTCACTATACAGCCACAACTGCTGGAGTAGCCTACAAGTCTCAAGAAGATCAGAATTCCGAGGTCACAGATATATGGGATAACCTTACCTAAAGTAGGAAAATTAGAAGAATGGAACTTCATCGTAGCTAGAAGGAACAGAAGTGGCGACAAGCTATCAGCCAAGGTCACGGCGAAAAGATGCTTATCCTATGTTTACACCTGACAAATAGGAGAATTGCGTCGCACTCGCAACCGCTTAACGTCGAGAACACCGTACCACAAGGGTATGGTTCACGGGCCGTCCCGATACAAATAACGGGCTCCCTTATCACAAACCAGTGGATATGTGTCTGCAGTGTTCTTATTACCGGTGCCTATCCCTAGAAGATGCACTCACCACGACACTTACATGGTTTTGAAATCACTGTAGCCAGGTCCTAGTTCGCCGCGTTGTCCGCAGAGGGGAAACTTGTTCCGAAAAATCGTCGCAGCCCTGGACCTAGAATATGCTATCTTTAAAAAGCAGCATCGTCAATTTCTGACTCAGATAACTGCTCGGAGCTATGAAAGGAACTTATTTAGAAAAAAGTTAGCGGTGAGAAGGAACGGACATCGTACTCGAAAGCCGTCTGCGCCGGTAGAACATTTGCTTGACTCTATAGTCTCCTTGATTGTGTTAGCGCTTCCTGTCCTGAATGTGGGACTTTCGACTGCACAAGATGAGAAGGAATGGACTGCATCGTAGGAGACACCTAGACAGAGCGCTCTTATTATGTAATCCTACTGGCACTTACTACCAATTGGTACTGCCTAGTACTGCTACTCATGACGCTGGTAGACCTCTGTCTAACCCTTGATTTCGAGCGGATCTTGTATGTACGTGTCTGTTCTGCCGTTTTGCATTGGCCGCAAAGGAGATAGGCTAATCAACCAATGAGAGATGTTGTTCTGTCAGGCCAAACATGACGACTCAACTTGTCCGCTCGATACATGTTTTATCATAGATCATATCCGCCGAGGAGATATTTCTAGTTTGGCCAAAATTCGTTAGTCACAAGTTCGACTGCAGGCCGTAGAACCAGGTCTTCATGACGTTCATTGCGCGACTTCTGTTCGCTTATCGAGCTCGCTGCCAATAATGGTGACAATGACTAAATTACTTGACTCGATTCTCAGAGACAATCCAGCCGGGGGTATTACGACTCACTACAATGACCAAATCGGCGCACATGACCTGATGTAGCTATGCATTCGGTAGTAAGTCTGAACCATTGAAATACGGGACATACGTTGAGGGGAACCTTCCCAAGGCATCGAGATAATCCCCCCAAACTAGAGATACACTGTCACTCACTATGGTGTCCGCGACTGTCAAAACGTACCTGGTTGCTCTCCATAGTTCGATCGCTGGTCTCTTATGGGGACTAGATACAGGTATGTGAAGCCAGCATTCAGATTCACGACATTGGCACCTTTTCTGACTATATCTAGGGTCAATTGGTACTGTCACCCAGATGACACAGTTCAGTGAATCCATAGGTCACCTTTCGACCGGAACACTGGGTGTTTATGTGGCTTCTATCCTTTTTTCTGCCTCGATCTCCTCTTTATGCAGCGGCTATGTTGCTGATACCATATCTCGCAAGTATGCTATTATGACCGGCGGTCTCATCTTTGCGGCTGGTGCCACCCTCTCCGCCTCCTCCAAAAACTACACCATGCTTTTATGTGCTCGCTTGATCACTGGAATCGGTCAGGGCCAGAGTATTTCCGTGGTCACCATATACCTCTGCGAATTGGCTCCACATGAAATTCGCGGGACTGTCGCCACAATGCTCCAGCTCCTCATCTCGGTGGGCATCGCCGCTGGATATTTCATTGCGTACGCGTCGTCACAACTGAGCAACACCATTGCATGGCGAACACCTTTCATCGTGGAAGCGGTGCATGGGATCATTCTTGCTTTTGGAATGTTCTTCATGCCATACTCTCCTAGGTGGTTGGTGCAGCGTGGTCGGTTCGACGAAGCCAGGACAGTGTTGGAAAATTTCAGAGATTCGGAGGATGTTGAAAAGGAGCTCCTGTGCATCAGAGAGAAGCTCAAAGAGGAAAGGACAGAAGATAGTTCATTCGCTGAGATTTTCGAGAGAAGGTACATCAAGAGGAGCATACTAGGGGTCTTCATCATGGCTTTCATGCAGCTCTCTGGAGTAAGGAAAAATTTGACCATATCGCTCTTTCTGACTGACCCCTCAATCTAGGTCGACGCAATACTATACTACGCTCCGATTCTATTCACTCAGGCAGGCTTTTCGTCGCAACGTGCATCCTTTATGGCATCCGGAGTATCAGGTATTATTAACCTAGCGTGCACCATCCCCGCACAAGTATGGGTTGACAAATGGGGTCGAAAATTCCCTCTTATTGGAGGGGGTATTGCAATGTCCCTTTGTTATTTCTGCATTGGGCTGCTCTACCTTCTCTATGGAGAAAAGGTGAATGGCGAAGTTTACATTAATAGCAAGGTACCACAGTGGGCAGTCATCATCCTAATCTACTTGTTTATCGGCAATTTTGCTTGGTCATGGGCTGTTGTAAGTGTCATTTCCCTGCAGTTCTTTCTTCTGTTGACACAATCATTAGGTCATCAGAATTTACGCATGCGAAATTATGCCAACCCGCCTCCGTGCAAAGGCATGCGCCATCCAGCAGGTGGGTTATGCGACAGTATACATAAGCTATAGCTGATCAATGGGGATCTGAAGCTCGCAAATTGGATGGTAAACTTCACTGTCGCCCTTACGGCCCCTACTTTCCTCCATGCCTCTCCGAGCGGGCAGTATTTCTTGTTTTGTGGTGCGACGCTTTTCACCAGTATTGTCTGCTTCTTCATGCCCGAGACGAAGGGAAAGAACTTAGAGGAAATCGAAGATCTCTTCGAGAAGAAAGCAGGTTCCTCAGAAACCCTGGATTAGTTACTCTTTTGGCAACAGGTTCCCTTTACTAGACTCTGACAGAGTGCGGACTGCAGTTGACGATCTTGTGCACTAGAAGCTCCCTATTCGTGTGTAGCCACTTTCTTGAACTTATTTGATGTGAAATCCCGTGCTGTCACATACATGTCTTTGTTCTCTTAATAGCTTGGCCATCGGACAAGCACAAGAAATGAGCGATGGCGTTAAGTAAGTAGTTTGCACATTTCATTTACTGCATGGCGCCTGGAATTTTACTTCACCGCGTTCGCCGCACTAAGATACTTCGTTTTTCAACGTATTAACTAGTAAATCTTGTCAAGTATGATTCAGTGAATACTTCGCTTCAGTAAACATAAACTTCCTGCAATGTCACCAACCCGGCAGAACTGCAAGGGCTTGAAGAATTTTGAATGGCTATTGGTTTCCTCCATAAAGAAGAAGCCGTCCCATACCGTTCCACCGTACATCTTCGGTACAGGGAGGTGGGGGAGGGGAACTAGGGGTTCTCCAAATGGCACACGACGTGTCACAGTCACACACGCGATGTGTCACACGCTGACAGTGGCAACGTCATTGCTCAACGTCTCAACCAACAGCATCGGCGTCCGCTATGGGGATCAAAGGATTGACCGCGCTCATCTCAGAACACGCACCAAAAGCAATCGTTGAACACGACATTAAGACCCTCTTCGGTCGTAAAGTCGCAATAGACGCGTCAATGTCCATCTACCAGTTTCTCATTGCAGTGCGGCAAAAAGATGGAGAATTGCTGACCAACGACGCAGGCGAGACAACGAGTCATTTGATGGGGTTCTTCTATAGGACTATCAGGATTGTCGAGAACGGAATTAAGCCTGCTTATGTATTTGATGGTCGACCCCCAGAATTGAAGGCTGGAGTGGTGAGTAGCTTGCTTCGTAACAACCGAGGGATGGAATTGTTACACTTACTGGCCTTAGCTTTCTAAACGACTTGAGCGGAGAGAGGAAGCTAAAGCAGAGGGAGAGGAAGCCAAGGAAACAGGCACAGCCGAGGACGTAGACAGGTTTTCCAGGCGGACAGTCAAGGTCACAAAAGAACACAACCAAGAGTGTCAGAAGCTTCTAAGGCTCATGGGAATTCCTGTTGTCATTGTGGGTCCCCGGTCTTTCAGCAATTCCATGGTTAATGGTTAAAGAGGCACACTTATCGCAGGCACCGTCAGAAGCCGAAGCTCAATGTGCAGAGCTAGCGAGAGGCGGCAAGGCTCGTCTACGGTTCTAGTTTATTTATTTTCGTTGTTTAACTATGTCATAGGTTTATGCGGCTGGCTCGGAGGATATGGACACGCTAACATTCAATGCTCCTATTCTTTTCCGCCACCTCACCTTCTCTGAGGCCAAAAAGGCGCCTATATCGGAAATAAATCTTCAAAAAGTGCTCGAGGGACTGGAAATGGATATGTCTCAGGTGCGAGTAATATTCCTTCGATGCTGTCTGGTCAGAGGAACCGATGTTGTCACGATACAATAACAGTTTATTGATCTGTGTATCTTACTTGGATGTGATTACCTGGAGCCGATAAAAGGCGTTGGCCCGAAGAGCGGGCTAAAATTGCTCAGGGAGTTTGGAGGGCTAGAAGGTATTGTCGAGCATCTACGAGAGAAGTATATCTGTTCTCCCCTGTCGGTGGCTAGCACGGCACTGATTAACCGTTCTATTCACCTCAGACAAGCTGAGAAGGAAGAAAAGGCGGCCGACGCCGAAGACGGAGCGAAGAAGAAGAAAGGGGGTGTTCAGGTCCCTGAAGAATGGCCATGGGAAGAGGCGAAGAAATTGTTCCAAAATCCAGACGTCCTCCCTTCCTCGGAGGTGGAGGTACCATTCTTCTTGCATACTTCCCTCAGTACTGTACTAATGGTGTTCTAGCTCGAGTGGAAAAATCCGGATACCGAAGGTCTAGTAGAGTTTCTTGTGGAGGAGAAAGGCTTCAAGTATGTAATGCATTTCTTCGCCGAATACCCTACTTCTCCTCCAACAGCGAGGACCGCGTTCGCAAGGGTGCAGATAAGCTACAAAAATTCCTTAGCGCTAAACAACAAGGGCGTCTTGATGGGTTCTTTACAACCAAACCCAAAACTTCGCCTAAAAAGGAAGACACCAAAGGGAAAGATTCGAAAGGCAAGAAGGCTAATGCGAAGACACCAGCGAAACGGAAGGCTGAGGAGAAGGCCGAAACGTCCGAGAGCAAAAAGACCAAGACGAAGAAATAATTTTTGTAGTCTTGGTGTTGTGCTGCAGATACGCGATATTCGTTTAGTCGGACTTATGTATTACTCATATGCACATTTGTACCTTACTTTTCAGACGTTGTGTTGTTCGTCTTGCTTGCCTCAACAGGTTTATGACCTTGCCTTCATTGTTCGTGATCATTGGATTTCTACAAGGCCTAACACATCAAGGTCGTAAACAATGCTAAAACAAACACGAAGACTGACTACTAATGACAACAGCGTAAGGCATCTTGGTCATGAAAAAAAAAATCGTGAAAATGAGGTCGTTATATGGTAGATAAATAACAATGCCACATAAATTGTGGGCGCTGCGTGGCGGATTAAGACGAACTGACTGGGGCCCCCCGAATTGTTTAGTCATGCACAATACTCTGACCCTTGTGTAAACGACGTTGGAGGTAACCCATGTCGATGGATGCCGGTCGAGCCGTCGAACAAGCTGCATCTTTTCGTCCAAACCCTGGGCGCGAACGCGCACCGGCACCATCATCCGAAAGATCGGAAACGATTCCTAGTGAATGTCGGTGGCCGGCGGACTTCCCAACAGCCACATATCTTCCCTTCGATTCATCCCGGCCCTGGATATGAGAATAGTTCTGCATTTTCGACTGGTAATTCGCCTGAACATTCGTTCCCATTGGATGTATATCGATCGTGCGGTTCAAGGTGGATCTGTGGACCAGAACCCTTCCAGCAGGAGTTGAAGGCGTTGGACGCGATCTCAGTGAAGATGCCTTCGGAGAAGTATTTGTACGCGGCAACCCAATACTAGAATTGACGCCTTTTCGCTTTAGCGGAGGCGGTGATGTGTTCTCGTCAATATTCGCCTTGCGCAATGACGAAGGAGAACTGCTTGGCTGGTTAGGCTTCCTCCGACTCGAAACGCTTGGCGTCCGCGGGGGTTTGGATTGTCTGCGCAATAGTAGACCACCTGTGTCACCTTGCGTGCAGGGCAGGGATGGTTGTATTTCCGTCAGTGGCAAGAGAGGAGTCCGAGGAGTCGAGGAAGATGAGCCGCGTGGCCTACAGCACGCAGCACATCCACTGCGATACTCGGAGCTGCTAATACGTCGATGGGACCGGTGGTGACTCGTAGAGATCTTAAGATGATTCCTTTTAGGAAGGCTAAGGACAGAGGCACAAGGCGAATCGCCCAAGCTTGGCCATGGTATGTTTTCACCCTGACCAAGCAACTCCGGATCGAGCAATGTTGTGCTTCCATCTGATACTATCTCATTCACCATGGTACAGGGCAATACAACATTTAGGGCAGGAAGACGGATGGATGCGTACATGTCCTCCGTAGGATGTGAAGACAGTGACGGTTCGATTCGGATGTCAGCCAGTTCTGAAGCTAAGAAGCGAAGTGCTTCAGGAGTGCACCGATTTTCTTGGTCGAGGAGTCTCCAAGGACGTAGTTTCGATAGGACCAAGGGTAGTAGAGAATGTCCTGAGACACCCTCTCTATCATTGTTAAGGATATCACAGATTGCGAACAAAAGAGTCAGAGGGAGGGGGCATGCGTAGTTTTTGGGTTCCAAGCCCGTAGAGAGCATATGCAGCACGCGCTCTGTTATGCACTTCTCTTTAGGGGTGGAGGGGGGATACTGAGTATCGTAAAAGGAGCCAGGTAAAGCCCTCGACGGAGGAAATGCAAGTGGGACTGGATGGCCTCCGATGTCCATTGCTATATGACTATCATGGAATGCGTCAGGTGATACAATTGGGGATCCAAACGTTTGTTTTACCTGTTCAATACACCACTGGAAGGTCTACAGTATGTCTGCAACGGACACTTCGAACTTTCCAATGCTAAGTTCTGTACAGTGGGACAGAAGCAGCTCGCTTTCCCGCAACGAAACCACGTTAAAACTTTTAGAAACACCAACACGTCGACACCTACTTCGGATTCAGGTGTGTCAAAATCAATGATCACGACCCGCGCTGCCTTGATTCGTCTCGGACTCGCGCTTCTCAAGTCCGTTCCAACCTACAGAGGCTTCCCGTGCATCGTGATCCGGAGAGATCGCTATGTAGCAGTTGAAAAGTTCGGTTATATGTTTAGTCGGACCCGAACCACTGTATGTAAATTTAACTTGGCGGCGGACCTGGCCGTCGGTGAGTGTTCACGTAAAGGCAGTTGAGAGACTCCCAAGTGACCAAGTTGAGTTGTACTGCCAGTGACTGGATCCACAAATTCAAGTTGACTGAACCTCATCAATCTAGTACTCTCGGAGGTTTGAGCAGAGTGACTGACCTCGAGGCTTCTCGATGTATGCCGCTAGCGACTCTTCGCATACATCACACACGCATACTATGCAGCCAGACATACAATGATCTGAGTGGCACACACATCTGGCACGTCAAACTAGACAACCAGTGCTCGTCAGTGCATCGTTGTGTGCAGGAGGTATTGGTGCCTTGGGTATTACAACATAGCCTTCTCTGGCACACTTGGTGAGGGCCTTGGGCCCGCGTATGCTATTTTTGAGCGTTAGTACCCTGTCAAGTAATTATGTCGCTGCGGCTGGATGAATTGAGCCGAGAGGTGCGTGGATGTGAATCTGAAGTGGGTGGACAGAAGATTGGATGATCCATAGAGCATTCATGTCCTTATCTAACAGGTAATGTACAGTATCTAACCATGTAAGCCGCAGGATGGCTGGATTGGCTGGATTTTTGTTGAAAGGATCACGAGTACATTGTACAACCCTGGTGACGAGATATCTGTTGGTGAGTCGAGTAGAGAGGGAACTCAACGATGAGCTAATATGACGGTTGCTTGGAAGTAACAGTCCGGTGGTCTACCCAGTATGACTACGTCTTGCTAGATACCATCTGTCATTTGTCAGATATTAACTGCTTTGCGATGATGGCTGCATTTGACACATTAACGTAACTTGAAGATGTTTCCTGCGGGATGGAAGTCTGCAAAGTGACCATAATCCCGCAGCTATTCTCACAAGACTCGGGTACAGTGTATGAAAGGCATATCGGTGTACTCACCTTTATCCCATTGGGTGCTCGCGAAATTTTCATGGAGATTCCATTGACAAGGAGCTCATATCTACAGCTCGGACTGTTGCGCAACATGAGACCCTGCATGTCACAATTGGATCATCAATTTCCTATTGCAAATGAGATGATGCGAGGGCACCCACCCACTACGAAGTTTTTGGACGGCACACTGGTGTCGCGCGGAACGATTTTGGAAAAGGGCAATGATCAGGTGGGAGTTGAAGCTGGAACCGGTGGAGGGAGTATGTTTCTTCGTCGATGCTTAGATATTAGATTAGACATTGACATCTTTGGGGAAGGAGATTGCGAGTCCAAGTCGGATGTGGATATGTCGTTCTTGCCACTTTAGGACGCTTCGATCACCAACGAGACGTCTGTGCTATACACAGTCCAGTGAACCAAGATAATTTCTGGCCTCCAAGTTTCGACATGTGCACGAACGACTTGAGTTTCTTGGTTCACGTGACCAGGACGCGTACCATTACGCGTGACCGCAAATCCTCCCACGGTTGACCAACGAGAAGCACCAAACGAACGACGACGCAATTGTCTGTCCCCGCGACGACCACTCAACGATGACCACTTCGTCTAATCCCAGTTCAGGCTCCAAGTTGGCTCGAGCCGTCCCATTCACACCAAAACGGCTACTGTCAATCTCATCAAGCACGGAAATTGCTCGTTCTACCACGCCATCCATCCTCGGGACAGCCAAGAAATACAAAGCGGCATTGTCAGCAGAGTCCCGTCTTCGAACTACTAAGAACACTTCGCTCGCCCCCGTTCCCGCCTCGCCACCTAAACCGTCCCATGACGGCACACGACCAAAGACGCCTTCTACTCCGAGAGGTACGAGTCCAAACCCCGGATTATTCATGGACGCGAGCGACATGTCCATGGACGTCAGCCGAGTTGATCCAGAGGAGGTTTTGGTTGACTATCAGACCGTCGAACCAGGAGACATGTCGGGCGACCTCGATGACGGTCAAATACCTGATTACGGAAAGGAAGACAAAGTTCTCGTATCTATCCGGTATGGCTTCTCAAAGCCAAATGGCTTATGCTTACCCATTCGTTAGAATCCGTCCAACAATTGGACATATTGCTTGGGAAACGTCTATACCCAACTCCATTAAACTACTCCCCCAACATGCAAAAACAACACTCAACGCTCCGCCAGAATTTCATTTTGATGAAGTTCTGACAGGGTCTGAGAACAAGTCAATCTATAACGCTGTCGCGAGAAGTCACGTATGGGCAGCCATGGAAGGCTACAACTCCGTCATTTTCGCTTATGGTCAGACAGCAAGTGGGAAGACGTTCACCCTTGTGCGTATTTACTACACCATTTCTTGCCACTTTGAAAAACCCCTTTCTGAACACCTATACAGTCTGGAAACGAAGAACAGCCTGGAATCATTCCTCGTGCAATGAAAGACGTATTTGCCCACATCCGTCGTACATCGGCTCGTGAATATCTTCTTCGTTGCTCTTACCTTGAGATATACAACGAGACCATCTATGACCTTCTCGCACCACCTTCTGTAGCTGCCACACAACCTGTACAAATCGTTGGTCAGGGTGTGTTAGCACCTCTGAGAGAAGAGGTGGTCACTAGTTTGAAGGGCGTACGGGAAGTGATGGAGAGGGGTGAAAGACATCGAAGGACTGCCAGTACCGACTGGAATGAAAGAAGTAGCAGAAGTCACAGCGTATTCAGACTTGTGATCGAGAGCCGAGAGAGGGGCGAAGGCAAAGCCGAAGGGAGTGGCAGGCAAACTCCTGGTATGAGGCCGCCAACCCCAGGCGGGACAAGGCTACAGACCATCGGTGGAAGAAGTGTTCAAATGTCGGTTTTGGTGTGTGTCACCACTGCATTAAGTTTTTGCCAAGCTGACTCCTGAACATAGAGTCTGATCGATTTGGCAGGGTCAGAAAAAGCAACTTCAGACAAAGAAAGAACGCGGGAAGGCAAATATATTAATACGAGGTCGGCTTGCCTTGACTTTCATGGATTTTGGCTCAGTGAACAACAGCCTGCTCACGTTAGGAAGCGTCATTAGCACGCTTGCGGAGAATGCTGCGAAGAATAAAAGGTAAGATACTTACGAATAATCCTATTTACGAGACACTGACAGTGGGTTCACTCAAGTGACCATGTCCCATACCGTAATTCCAAGCTTACGCGACTACTTCAGCCCTCCCTCTCCGGCGACGCGCGTATCAGTGTCGTTTGCACCATTAACCCAGATGTCAGTGCTGTCACAGAGAGTACCAGTACATTGGGATTCGCCGCACGTATCAAACGCGTACAGCTGCATGCGAAGAAGAAGGAGGTTGTGGACACAGAGGCTCTCATCGAAAGATACCGCAAGGAGATCGAAGAATTGAAACAGAAACTGGAAGAGCGGGAAGCAGAAGCACCTTCCCGAAACCGTAGACTCAGTGCAAGAGAAGTCCGCTCCTTTCTTTATCAACCTTTAGCACCGGTTGACCTTGACGTTGCAGCAAATCGATGAGTCCAAGGCAATGAGGGACCTCAACGCACGAATACAGCAACTGACAAAGCTCATCCTCACGAGTCAGTCTGTCGACGAGAATAAAGGTGACGAATCACGGTCGGCAAGTCCGATGAAAGTGGACTTTGACATGTCACCTTACCAGGTAGGTTGAGGACCGTACAGGCCATCTGATACGCTGTTGATCCAATCGTTGTTATAGCTCCAACAAGAGCTCCTAGCCGCGCGTCTCCAGATTGAATCCCAGTCTAACCAAATCCTCTCGCTAGAGGCAGCCCTCCTAGCACGCCCAGAGATTTCACCCGATGCCCCAGACGCTCAAAAAGACAAATTCATTGCGGAGCAACAGAAGACGATCAGAGAACTCGAGATTGTCGTCCGCGGGTACGAGGACAACCTCGGCGAGCCGCTCCGGCAGGTGAAAGAAGACGTTGAGCGAGAGTGGGGGGCGCGTCTTCAGGCTGAAGTCCGGCAGCGGGAAGAAAAGGAGGCGTGGGCAATGGAACTGGTTCGACAACTAGAGAAAGAGAAACGAATGCGCACGAAGCTGGAAGAGGAACGCCGCGCACTGGCTGCGTTTGTAAGCAAATTCGATGCACTGGGGCTGGGCGGAGGGGCCAACCTCACTTCGAAGCTCAAACCTGCGAAACCCACGATTGGAGGAGCAACTGCGGTCTTTGCTGAACGCCAACAAAACAGAACTGCTAACGTAGTCAGCATCACGTCCATCAAGGAAGAATCACCAATACGTATAGACATAAAGAACCAACCAAGTCTGCTGGAACAAACACCAGAGGACGATTGGAGTATGATGGAGGATGCAAGTTTCGAGGTAGAAGCTGGGAAGTTAAAGGGCACGGGAAGTAAAAGAGCAGAAAGCCCTCTGAAAGATGTACTTGGGAGGAAGGAGAATATACCTCTGTAGGATCTGGACTTCCCGGCATGCCCGTAAGTTATTTACCGTGCAACTAGCCATTTTGCTACATATTGTACCACTCTCCAGTGTCGTTTTCTTGCTATCTACTACGATGTATATGTATATTGGTTTGTGGAGTCTTGATTCTGGGCACGGTTGCAGACTCGACAAGTTCGGTCAAGCTCACACCAGTGTCAACCTACAAGTACATGTGTACATCAGAGATACCAAACATTTTACAAGGGATTGTTGTACAAGGTCAGCCTATAAGTACACAAACAAGACACTAAATATTTTACAAGGGGCCGTCGTACAAGCCCGCCGCCCACAAGAACAGTGAGGGCCAGTGAATCCGTTCAGTTCAGGTCATATACGACCCTGGCGCCGGCCCAACAAAATGGGTAATTACGTTGCCACCAGTTCCGGAAGCTTCGTCTGTTAGCGATGCGGGGGATCATCGCATACGAACCACCAAGCTACCAGAGAAAACACACTAATCAGAGTCGAGCGATGGGAACGAACGCAACATACGGAAGCATTATGAGCACCATCAAAGAAGTCAGCAGAGAACCTGGTTTTAGGGAAGTCAATATCGACGCCTCGATACTGTAATCGAAGCTCCAGGATTGGAGGGGAGGTGAAAGGAGAAAAGCATTTACCCGGGGTACCTGTCAGATGCCTCAAAACCGTCGTAGCTGTCCCACAACGTGGACGTCCACTCGGCAACACCCCCATTATGGCCTTTCCCACCACCTTGCTCCAAGCCCGTGGTACCCCTAGTCCATTAAAGGTCAGCACAAAAAGGGTAAGCATTATCGAGCACTCACGGGACTGGGTGCCAGTTCCTGAAACCAATGTTGGCGCCGCTTTCATAGCCAGCCACAAACTTGTCCCGAAACGCAAGGAGCTCTGGCTCGGTGGGGATACGTCCCCCCTTGACGATAGCGTACTCCGATAGATTATTGTACGTAGTAATCACTGGCCAATTCCAAGCAATTTTCATAGGAACTGGTCCATACAATGTGCGGACTTGAATTTCCCCGCTTCCTGTTTCCGCCCAGCTTGCAGGAAAGACCAACTTGTTCTTCAGCCTTGCATCGTCATTGACAGAAAGGCTGTCCGTTGCTTCAGTGGCACGCTTGTAAAACTCAAAGAACTCCCCATTGGTAATCAACCTCCAGTCGATTCTGAACGCATCAACGGCGACTTCCCGTTTGGGACTCTCGTTATCCCACCCAAACACGTGTCCGTTCACTTTAAGAGACTTGACGGGGTCACTGTCTTCGCTTTCAAGATCGTCGATGCCAATAGTCAGAGTGGTCGCCTCAACGACAACCGTAGGGGACGCAGGCTTGGGTGCAGCATTCCATGACGCTGCAAGGGATTCCCACGGCGGTGGAATAAAATCGGGTGGCGGAATCGTGCCCGTTCCGGCTCGCTGAATGAGTATATACAACAAGGTCTATGTTCATTCGGTTGTGAGTAATGCATACTTGACATGGGACCTCGCAGGCCAAATAAACCGAACCTGCGATCGAAATCCTCACCTCCAAATGCAGACCCTCATGTTCGTGGGTCATGAAAAGTACACGGGCGACATTCCGTGTGAGCTGTATCCTTCCGGAAGATATATTGTCATAGAATCTGAGAAGTCGCTCTCTGACGCGGAGCCTAAAGGATAGAATGCTGTCCGGAGTCGGCCAATCTTCGTCGTTCTGAGGAACTTCGGAGTGATCCTAAGGTGGTATCGTTAGCTTGATACCTCCCAACATTTGCTACTACTCGCATGGCATTGGGTGGGGTCGTCGACGTTGGGATCGATACCCCTCTGATTGGGCGGAGATAAATCAGTCAGTGATGCCAAATCTACAAGGACATGGTATACCTCGAAGATATCCTAATGGATAATCGTCTCAATACATTTCGCTGCAGAAAGATTGGTTCGCTGACCTTGAACTCCTCCGGCTGCGTGTGCGGTTCGTTCAACAGTCGAGATAAATGAATGTCGAGGAACGTCGGGATATGTCCCAAGTAGAACAGACAAATATGTCTCAGGTAGATCGGCTTTTGATAGAGCATCGAGCATGGCATCATGCGCAATGTGACGAAGTCCCAGGCTACCCATAGGCTTTGCCAGTCCTCGACGGTAGGCACACCGAAACGACCATTTGGGCCATTTTCTTCAGTCTCGGAAGGGAGCAATGGGAACATAAACGGAGGACGCTCCAGGAGGAAGACCGAGACATAGCTGGTATCATCGACCCAGCGTTGAATTATCCGTAGGTTTGCATTTGTGAACAGAGGGAAGATGTCATTCTCGGAGCACTGGAGTTTTTTTTATGGTGTCAGCGAAGGCAATGACAGCATGGGAATTTACTTTTGTTGACTCCTCAATCTTGACAAGTTCGGCTTGGACAAACTGGCTAATATGCTTGTACCCTGGGAGTTCAATCTCGTCAGGATGTGCACAATTATAGTGCGTTACATGAACATCTGAAAAATTGGTGAATTAACACTACGTGAGTATGTGGTCCCACGCACGTTCGTATTCGTTGCACGTTTCGATGTGTTTCCAGTGGTTGACGTCGAACAAATTCGGGATGCCCAGTGCACCCCCTGCGGCATTCAGACCATTCATGATGAACTCCATTGTGCGACCCTTGACGACATTACAATCTAGTTCGGTATCCTCGTGCTTTATACCCATGACAAGGAATAAGACGTCCCCAGATCTAGGCCTCAGAGGGAAGGAACGTAGAAATTTGGCACATTCTTTGGCCGAAAATATTTCAGCGGACGACTTGAGGAACAGCAAGTGGTGGGCAGGCTCTGCCGGAGTAGAAGGAGAAGTGACCCCAGTGTCCGAAGTGCCAATTCTGGATGCAGAGGAACTCGGAGACGCATCTCGCACACCGATCTTTCTTTCATACAGTTCCACGGGAACCTGGAGAATATTACCTTGCCCGTTATCCATCAGAGGACTTTCATCAATGAATCGTGGGTGGGTTTTGGTGTCCAATAGAGCCCTGGTTTCGGCCTTTCTGGAGAAGACAGTTCGCTCAGACATATTCAGTGATGCGGATGAGTAGGCTGAGCGGTGCTTTGATGTGAAGGGTAAAACAGGTTGGGGAGGAGAGGACAAGCTCAGATGGTATTCCCGCGCCTAGATATACGTCGGACGTTCATGTGCCGGTCTTAAGTGGGTTAGTAGTTTCCCATAGGCAGACCTTAGTAGCATTGGGGACATAGTCACCCCATCTCGACTAGGCAAATGGATGGAAAGTTGGAGCCGGTGCCTATGATCCTGGATAGTCCTGGCATGTTCTCACGAAAAGACTTGCTTCCGATGAAGATGCGATGAACGGACTATCATTGACGTTTACTCACAGTTACAGCGTTCCTCCATTGGCATGTCTCCGTGTCTGGGACCGATGTCTCTCGAGGGACCACCAGCCTGGTCTCAGTGGGAGAGTAAATGGCCAAAGTAGGCCGCTCTAGGCCGCACGACGGATAACTCCGGTGTGCCACACTGGAGCATCGAACAAGTTGGTCTTGAACGTTTGAACCTTCATTTTCGGTGTCGGCGTCCTTGCATATTTGTACTACCTCGATCACGCAAGATGGCATCACATCGATTCAAATGCCTTTCATTCAGGACAAGGACTTCTGTTGGGACGTCGGTGGCGTCATGGAATCCCACAGTGGTCAGCCATCTCTTTGAAGCAACTGATTGTACATGTTCATTCATTCGCCCTGGGAAGAGTATAGCAACTTGAAACACTTCAACATTTATGGCTATAAAAATGTACCCCGCCTTGGTAAAACAATTGCAAGGTAGTAGCGGAGTGGGTCCATTTTTCGATGTCCGCGCTTGGCCCGCGCATTATCTATCTGATGTAAAACGTCGGATTGAGGCTCACCAATTAAATGTATATATGAGGCTTCAAGTGATCTACATCATAGTCAAGAATGTGGATTTGAGTGCAGCTCGATAGGGGACGTAACACCAGCCCACGATGAGTTATGCTGTGCTAACAGAAACTAGTATGCGTGAAGTGAGGGCTGTAGAAGAACTAACAGCACTGTACCATCGAATAGTTAACTGTGGGACTCCATCGGAAGATATACACCAGGAATGTGAGCAGTGCCAGCTAATACATTTTTTAGCTGCAATAGTCTTGAGACAACGGGTCACGAAAGCTTCCTTAGTCTTGCGATTCGGAGAGGACACCTTAAGACTGAGAAGGGAAGCAGGAACCACAAACATTGGCTTGTGGTACATGCAGTATTATGAGGCTCAATAATGCATAAGCACCACAACTAGAAATCCATTTTAATACAGACAATCAAGGCCTGGAGCACTTAAAGAGATCACGAGATAGGTCAGGAAACCCGAAGCCTTTCCACCTTCATATACCTCTCAGCAAAATTGGACTTCCTCAGCAGTTTCGTCTCCCAGAAACGCATTGGATCACTAGGGAGATGTTGGATAAACTCGAGCTATGGTGGATAGTATTTTTCAATAATGACTTACTGCACATGTAGGCCAAGGGCTAGACTGCTGCTGCTTTAAGCAGTGGCCACTGCAGCAGGCTGTGTCACCGCTACATTTCACCCCAGAACCTAACTTGTTGCCGGTACATCTCTTTACAAGAATGTGAAGGGATTCAGCATTTCGGTCGACAACAGCACCGAGACCGACGACGGCGAGCGACAGTGCGACAAGAAGAGAAATCAATGTGGTACGCATAACAGGTATGTTGTAAGTGATCTGGACTGGATCAAGACAATCGTTTGTGTGTATAAATGTTCCATAACTTCGGACAGAAGCCCCCGCATATGCTCATCGCAAACAAAAGAACGGTCGGTCAGAAGCTTCCGCATGGTAACGCACATGCTCCAAACATTGTTTATCCGGAAATTGCTCAGAAGCGCACCTTGTACACGGATCTTCCTTCCATATAACTTGGGGAATATTATTCTCGTTGCACATCAGAGAACTGCTAGAGATGTAGTGAGGGTGGGTCTCGTAGAGTCTAATAAAGCTCTGGTGTCAGCCTGGACGAGCCTTTGATGCTAGTAAGTTGGGTGTTCATTGAATATTCACACGCGGGTCATGTATACCAACCAAGTGGGTTAGCCTTTCCCATAGGCAGACCCTAGTAGGATCGATAGTCGTTGTGTCTTGACCAGGCAAATGGGTGGAAAGTGGATGGGAAACCAGTGACTGGTCCTGCATAGTCGAGTATAGTATGGGCGTTCGGCGAATACCGAACATGACTCCCTCCGTCCTCCGTCCGTATTACATTTATCTCTCAACAAGAAAACACCGATTATCAAACTTGGACATCCTATACATACAGCTTTTTCTAGAAATGCATTGCATCCAAAGAAATAATCACTGACGATGTCAAGCCTAAGCTCCGCATACTACTACATAGTATGGTGGATGTAATAGTACAATGACTTGCTGCATATCTTCACTGGATTCGTTTATGCAAATGTTCCAGGACTTCGGTCAGAAGCCCATCTACATGATAATGCACAACTCTAGGCTCACCGCAAATAAAGATCTAACAATCGGACAGAAGCCTCCACATGATGAGATGCATGATCGGAAAATGTAGTCATCCTCAACATCTGCTGACTCAAGGACTCTAGCAGTGGCAGTTGCCGGCGGAATGCCCACTGCCTCCGACTGGTATAGCACGATCAGTATCCTGACTTCGTCAGGTAAATGGTCAGCTGTGTCAATTCGCTCCTAGGCAAAAAGCGGTACACCCCAGAGGGCCGGCAGTTTCTCATCTAAGTCCCTTCAACTCGAAGCTATTTGGTTCGCAGCCTTAAACGCAAGCAGACTCGAAATATCGCACCAGTACCGGAATGTAAATATGTATTGTCACAATGCAACAAACGTATGGTAGCATGCAAAGTCCGTCAAGCCAACATCTTCCTAAAGTCATCCTGACTTCTTCCCTTCCCAACGTCGCTGACGGAATAACTTGATCCTGTTGACCCTGAAGCACCAGTCATGGCACCTATCCCTGGTTTGCGTGTTCTCCCAAGACCTGCGCGAGGTCTCGAAGCAGTTGAACGAGGCACAAACATACTTCCTCCCCTGACAGAGGATGAAGGCGGTAGAGCACGAGATAGTGATGCCGTCTCTTCTGAAATGACCAGGTTAACATCCTGGAACACAATAGGTTCGGCTCTCAACATCAGCTTGCCAGCTTCCTGGACACCCCAGTAAGTCAGCTTCACTTTCCAATTACACAAAACGGCACCTTACCGCTGCATTCTCTAGCTCAACTATTGCTTCTCTTTCTGCCATCAATACTTCTACTCGCTTTACCATTGCGTGTCTTTCCAGGACTTGTTGAAGAAGACCTTCTTGGGTGTCAGGGGGCAGGTTCCGAATACGCACAGAACGGCTTTGGGTTTCAGCTCGTCGACTAAGTCCAGTGTCCGAAAGCTCCTCCCTGGATGGCAGGTCAGTCAAGCGTAGATGGAGAACTAAGTTATTCTTGACCGGTTCTTAGGTCGCACTCGCGTGTCTGCGAGTGTGACAGCTATCCGTCGTTTTTTCAATTCGTAATTGTTCGCAGAAAGGGCAGCATGAGCGTCCCCCTGTGAACCCATAACGTTAGGTGGGCAAACACTACCCTTGCGATTCTCACCTCATTTTGGAATTCAACGAACGCAAAGCCCTTCGATTGACCACTTTTATCTTGTGCAAGACGGATGTCTTTCACTGGCCCGTACTGGTCGAAGCAGATCGTAAAGTGGAAAGCAGGATCATGCTAAGTGCTCACCGTCGAAAAGAGTTCTTGAAGGTCTTCTTTGGTTGTGAATTTACTCAGCCCAGCGACATAAACTTCTCTTTCGTTTGCATCTGCATCTGTCCGCTCCTTCCTGCGCTCAGGATTCGAGACATAAACGTTGAGGGTGCGCTCAGGTTCAAATTCACGACCATGCAGCTCCAGTGCCCGTTCAGCTGATTCCTATACAGGTGGTGTGAAATAGGATTGCAAGAGATCTCATAACAACGCACTGGTGATGTGTACTGTACGTAGCAAAACCGACGCGTTGCCTTAAACTTTTTGCTAGGCCATCGAACGTCAAATATAAGCCCGTACTGGTGGAAATGATCAGTGGACATGATTGGACGAACGGTATCGCCCACCAACCTGACCAAAAAGGTCCCGAACAGATGTATCATCCCACTTTTCCGGGAAGTTTGTGACGTATAGCGTAGAGCGCCATGCCAAATGGACTTTGACTTCCATGTCATCGATACGCTTCTTATCTTTCGTGAGTGCAGCAGGGACACTGTCCTGGTGAATAAACTGAGCATGCAGTACCGTAAAGGACAGGACACTCTACCCGTGCTATGAATTCCACAGTGGCTACCAGAAGTCCAGGAAGCTGTGTAATCTTCACATCACGGACCTCGCCGCACTGCATGGAGTTATTTATATGCTGCTTCCTCGTCAAAGGAGAACATACGAACATCTTTAAAGAGAGTCCTCAGCTTATCTTCGGTAGTCCCCGGTGGGAGATCGGCAACGAATACTGTGGAATTCTCGCGGTCTCTACCCATGCAATTGTGAGGATACATAAAAATTTGTCTGTCACAACTGACCTCTTCAATGGTACAATCGGTTGCTCTGGACAGAGGAGTTAGAAAACCTTGGCAAGTCGAATCTGCCAGGATAGCCCACCTAGCCTCGGCTTTTTAGTATCACCAGCTTCAGAAGACCCATCGTAGTCTGCCTTGCGTTTTCCGCGCGCATCCGAAATGGCTGCGTCGATGTCCTTGCTTTCACCACTGCTATTTACTATTGGGGCCCCGCCAACATCTGGCGCAAGCATGAACGCAGCGGGCGCCACGGGCGCTTGTTGCCCCATAGAATACTGCCCTTGGTCGTAGGCTTTCTGTGCCTCCTGCAAAATGGGACGCCTTATGTTGCAGTCAAAGTATCCACGGTGCAACATACCTTCATGCGGCGTGCCTCAACCCGTGTTCTCGCACGCTCAATGCGCGCCATGGCGTCCTCGAGTGAAGCCAACGAACCGTGCGCATACTCGAAATTAATCCAGGCGTCCCACAGCGCTTCAGGATAATCCAGGTTCTTAGTACTGACGTCTTTGAACGTCGAGCGGGCAAGATCGTGGTGATCACTCCGCCTAAAACCGTGCAAGTTAAAGGTTGCGAATCTAATGTGAACAAAAGAGTTGCATACGTGAGGGCATCGGTGTATGCGACCCATGAGGCCCAGCTTGATTTATAGTGCTTCGCAGTAGCTGCCCAGAGCTGGACTGCTGCCTCAGGTACGTTGGCAATGCTCCGGTACTAAAATCATCAACCAAATCATTGATGAAAGATTATGGAGAAACACACACCGACTCCGAGAGAAATTTTTCAAGTCTGAATCTTGGGTCACCCGCTTTCGATGCTGTACAAGATGGTCAAAACATTTCCTACTCTTGTGCGCTTGACAATAACGTACCCTGTCTCACCATAGCAAGTCCATCCTCCACGACCGTGACAAGGGTGGTCCAGGCGTCTTCACCCCCACGCCCCTCTTGAATCGCACGCCTCTCTGCACTTGCACGAGCGAGCACGAGGGGAATGATATGTTCAGGATCACGATCGGGGCCTGCAGCATTGGTCTTTGAGAAAAGATTAGTGGAAAGAGCGCGATTATAAACATCTTTTGGTAGATCAGTGAGTTGCAATACATGTCATGATTATAGCCGACCTGGGATTGTTTCCGCGTCATCCATCGACTCAGCCTCTGCATCAAGGGTTTCCCTTCGTTCCTGCAGGTGACACAGGGAGAAAGTGATCAAAAACCTATTGTCCGCTAAACAAGGTTAAGCGTACTAAACAACGAATGTATCTTGCCCAAACTTCGCCTGATCCAGGGACACTTCTTGCCGCACGACGTAGTACAGATGTCGTGTCATCTTCTTTTAGTTGTATCCACTTACAAGGAGGGGTTCGGAAGAGAATCGAACGAAGTAAAGTATTTTCCTACTCACCAAAAAGTCGAGGTACCCAATCCAAAATGTGCGTAAAGTCGCCTCTGCTCCAGGTTCGCCAGAGAAACGGTGCTTTGCCGCTTCTGTAATGGCACGTTCATATAATCCCACAAGGACGAAGTCATCCGGATTCTTTTGCCGCCTCTCGAAGGCGATATATTGTACATATGCATCCAACGACGTCTATGAAAATTGGGGGCAATTCAGTCGTAAAAGAAAAATGACGCACAAGTGCAAGTTCAGTAGCTTCGCGTCGTTCGTACGCTTTAACGGCACGGGAACGTAGTTTGGATGCTGACACAAGAAGACTTTCGTATTCACTCGGAGATTTGTAAGTTGTGGTAAACGATGAGTATGATTGAAACGTGTCCTCGTGTCCTAGATACAACTCAGCTGAAGACGCATGTATGCAGATAGGTAACAAACCGGTGTGAGGTTGCTCAAGGCGCTCGAGAATGAGAGACTGGATGTAGTCGACAAGGAATGGTCTACATAATGCATGAGCACAGAGTGAGAGAGCGGCCGCCAGACGAACTTCTCTTCCGCTGGCGCTGTCTGGAGCATCTCCAACTCCCAATCTCTTTGCAGCCTCCAGATTTGCTGGCTCTTCAGGGGAATAAGACATGTTGCATCAAATAATAGTAGCAGCATACCTTGGTTAAATGCCCATGTCCTTTTGTAACAACTGTCGCAATTGCCTCCCGCGTCCATTCCGTGGAGAATAACTCCCCTAATTCTTCTGGCCTAGGTTCAAGAGCAGAAAAATACGCATGGCGGTCAATAAGAAATTCGAGATGTTTCTGTAAGATGGGGATAGCTGTGTAATTACAAAGATGAGTGCATATCCCTAGAAGAAGACTGTGACATACACAGGTAGTCCTTCTCTGCATGTGCATACGCCTCCAGAACCTCCAGCGCTCCCGCGGGTGTGTCGACATCGACGGAAGCAGTCTTTGTCTCGATGAGGGGTACCCAAACCTCGTCTCCCACCGCTAGGTAATTGGTAGCCATCTCTCGAGCTACCGTGACCTGCGACTCCATGTCTGGAAGCGAAAGAGAGAGGGAAATGTGTTCTGCATGTAGGGAAATATCGTAGGGGTTGACGGATAGTTCAGTGATCACGTCTGCCAATCTGTTCAGGCCGCTCGCTTCGTCGTTGGCCTCGTCCATAATTGCGCTCCAATGCTGGGACGGAGGCGCAAAGCTTGCGCTTGTGAGTCGCGTCAAGGACCCCGATCACCTGGGCCTTCGTCACTCACGACACAAACATCGACAAAGGTCACATCGAAGGCTCAAAATCAATCTCTGCAGTCTGAGTGAGACGAGTCCTACAGGTACATGGACTGACGATTTTAGCCCCGCGCCTGTCCATACAGCCTTGCAAACGCAGTCAACATAACTGTATGGTATTACAATCCCTCTCCTAGCATCTGTCACAAAGGAGGATGTCACTTGGTACATCTCACTGAAACCACAAGGTGTTCGGTTGACGGAGCCCGCCAGGAGCCTGCGGACCACAAACATCCTATTCTTATGGTCAACTTCAGTGATGACCGTGAGAGGAACAGTGAGGTTTATGGGCCATTGGTAAGTTACGTTTCTATCATTAGGCTAGAATCGTTGTGATATACCGGTTCGTTTGTGAACGTCCGCATTTGCTTATCAGTTCATTAAGCAGACTATTTCACAGCAATCTGCAAGTTCGTGGTACGTGTCCATAGCTTTCCAACCTTAAAAGCTGCAGGGTCGGTTGGTTTGAACGCTAAATTCAACCTTCGAACTATGTAATACTCAGTGGCAACTCACCTTCGAGCCGAACACTACAACACTTGTACATACCTCAGGAGACCTCAGGTCAGTTTCCTTGGCGAAGAGGTTGCCATTTGTCGTAAGGTTCCGTTACGCGTCTTACACATGCTTCACAGCACCGCTATGTCTGGGAATATAACGTGAGCCTTCCAAGTAGTGCCCCGGCTCTCCTAAGTTTGCCAAAGAGTGGGCGTTGTCTTCCTAACCACATGTATCCATCCGAGATACCGTTGATCCGTCATATCATCTTGGGTACTTATAGGTGCAGGTGCCCAACTTAATCTTAGGCCTCCTTCGAAGGACTCAGGGTTCAGTGGCAAATCTGGCGCGCATGTTTCAGTTCGGGGTGAAGTGGGTTAATCAACCCCCTTGGTAAATTACAGGGACTGGCACTCGATCTACGTAGGTTACGTGTCCCAAGATGCATACACAGCAGGTGACTCGTTTAGCTTTGCGGAATGAATATCGTCCGTTTACATAAGCCTTCTGGTCAGCGTGTGAAGTGAAACCACCATCAGTCCAAACTTCCAAATGAGTGTTCTCGAGGTGCTCTACTTATCAGTTGTCTTGTCAGCAGCATGACCTCTGCTTTGTCTTGATCTCCCTTCTTGCCCAAAAAATGAACCTCGGAACTTGCCCAGACTCTCAATTCTTGTCATTGTTTACGTGGCAGACACAGCACCAGCGAGCGCTCAAGCACGGGACACTTCTTTTGTCTGGTCGGCTCCCGTTCTCAGTTTCGACACTGATACATACCATTACAGCCAGATATGCGGTAAGACAGCCCCTGTGGCACGGAAGTCCCCATAAATGCCTGTACCCTACTTCACGATCGCGATCACAACCGAGGCCCACAAGGGCCCATCTACGGGCATGCCTTCCTCCCTCAGGCGATCTCGACGCCGTGAACTGACCCTCACCCGTTCATTCACAAATGCTATCCGCGACAAGATCCACCCCAACCAGTGAGCCGCCGTGCGCGCTTTTAGTCGGTTTCATACAGAGGCTAAGGTTCACAGGTTACTCCTCACAGATCGCACTAATGTGCGCTCTTACTCCCAAATGCCCTCGATGACCGACCCCGGTAGCTCCATAATGCAGACATCGCGCCCGTCCATGGCCTTTTTCCTCTATCGCAGCCCTCACCCCGCGATGCCCGACCATCCCATTCACAGGCTACCTCTCGAACTGCTCATGCACGTTTTTGTTCTCGGTTCATTCGATGATGTAATGTTCCCTGTTCTCGTATCTCATGTCTGCCACTCGTGGAGGGCCATAGCGCTACACACACAGACACTCTGGAGACGCGTCGTCCTCACTCAGCATTCTGATCTAATCATGTGGCAACAACGCCTTTACCGAGCTCGATCATGCACCCTTGATGTGGTGCTGGCATCACATCCTACTTCGAGTGAGCCGCACGATATAGATGACTTGGCGCTGAAGATGCACATGCTTGCACCTCACCTCGCACGCATGCGGTCAATTGACATACGGCTAGATGGGTACACACCCTATTTGTGGAATATCGCGCTTGATCCGCTGTGTCGGACTTCTTCTGGGTCATGTGACCCACACTCTAAGGGGAGGATATTCGTCCCCCGACTAGAGTCATTGAGCCTTCGATATTCCCGGAACGATGATTCCAAAGAATTCACCCTTTTCGACGGCGTTTCCCCTTGTCTTTCCAGGTTGGCGGTTGAGGGTGTCCGACTGACATGGCTCCCTGGGCTTTTCGGGAACCTCAGATATCTGGAGTACACCCACCATGGGTTCACTTCAGGAAGGACTGCCGTGGATGAGATCCTGTTCATCCTACAAGTATCATTTCAGCTTCGAGAACTGAAGCTATGTTTTGCATCCAAGGCGATGGAGACTGAGATATTATATATCGGAGGAAAGCTGGCGGTCGAAGAAATTGTAACCCTACCGTTTCTAGAGACATTATCACTGGGAGTCGACGGAACAGACGTCAAGGTGCCGACAGAGCTCGTGTCTATCGTGTCTCAACTTTCACTCCCTTCACTGAGGAAACTTAGTCTATGCGATCCCTGTCTCACAAGGCATAGCCTGTGGAATCACGTTACTGTGCAATTCGCGGGACTAACAGCATTCTTGGAAATGATTCACGAGCAAGCACGTCGGAGCTCTGACGGATTTATCTATTGAAGGGCAATGGGTGGGTAACCATACACCGGAAGAGCAAAACCCTTTGGATTCTTTGTATACTATCCTTTGTAGCCTGTTAACGACAGTCAACGTTCAGAGGTGGACACATCACACCTCGAACTTGAAGATCACGATTTTTGATCCCCGGTATTCTAATGATTCTGATTGTGCGGGGCGATAAGACCCCAGAGTTGTTAGACTGTCTATCATCTATTGTGTGATCTTCGGCTCAGCACTTCATTTGCCCATCAGCATACAATGATCTCTCCGCCTGAATTCACTCTCGCAAAGCTGTACGATCTCCAGGGCCTTGTTGCCCTTGTGACAGGAGGCGGGACGGGCATCGGATTGATGATTGCACAGGGTCTGGCGGCCAATGGCGCACGAGTGTACATCACTGGAAGACGAGTGGATGTTCTGCAGCGTGTCATGGAGGACTGGGACATGAAGAAGGGACCTCATATGGGGACGATCATCGCGTGAGCTCAGCCTTTCGAACCTAGCTAGGTGGCTATGGTGTTTGACACTAGTGACTGGTGCTGCTTAGGGTGGGGATGGATGTTACCTCCAAGGAGGACATCCAACAAATCGTGGACAAGCTGAGCAATTGGGAAGGGAAGCTGCATATTCTTGTCAACAAGTCGGGGATCGTCTTCCAGTGTGATCTGGAATTGATCGCTGACATCACAACAGTGCAGGACAAGTGGGACCACGCTCCCCCGAGCTCAATAAGCCCTCGCCCACTGCGCCCAAGAACGCAGAGCAGCTCGGGAAATATCTCTTTGCGCAGGAATCTTTCGAGGAGTGGTCTAACTTGTTCACCATAAACGCATCCTCGATTTATTTCATCACCGTAGCGTTCCTTGGCCTACTTGAGAAGGGCTCTCGGGATAGACCTGGATTCACTTCGAACGTGATCAACATCACAAGTATCAGTGGCCTGATCAAGCTCGCACAGAATCACGTATGTCAACTCCGCTGATTAGGGTCACTCTGATGACAGGTTACTCTGTAGTTCTGCTATAACAGCGCGAAAGCTGCTACGTCACACCTTACGAAGCTTCTCGCTACCGAGTTCGCGTTGAAGCAAATACCTGTCCGTGTGAATGCCATCGCACCAGGTGCATTCGAGAGTGAAATGACGAATGTCGTCATAGTTGGACCAGAGGCGACGGACGCTATTGGCCAACCGATCATCTCAACGCCTGCGAAAAGACCAGGAAGGTGAGTATAACACGCAGTGTGTTTGTTACCACCCATTGAGACATTTAGGCACGCGGAAATGGCCGGGACAGCAGTTTACCTTGCATCGCCTGCAGCAGGGTACATGAATGGACAGGAGATCGTGATAGACGGAGGGTATACCGCTGTTAATCCCGCTCGGCTCTGATATTCTGAGGATTGATTCATACCCATGCCATCGTTCACATGACCATTTTACGCGTAGAGACTGTAGGAAGAGACGAAGATATCGGCTGCACATTCTATTGCTTGCTGACTGAGTTTTGCGTAGTTCCTTTTGGATGTTTACTTCTGTCTCCCCTGTGTCATTACAAGTTGAGCCTCGATAAGTGATCAACCATTCCTTCGTGGAAACCAGTGCTTGATTGCATAGTCGCAGGAAGTAGCCATGGAGGCGCTTCAGCAGCCTTTGCGGCCGTCGAAGCTAGCTACACAGATGTCCTCATCGTGGAGACCACAAGAGTGGGTAGGTGGAAACAGTTCTTTCACAGCTGGTGCCATGTGCACGGTGCGTGGTGGTCTGCAGAAGCTCTTGCCCCTCGTGCAAAGTGTCACATCAGAGCAGGCAGAAAAGATCGGTCTCGAGCGATACGAGGCTGTTGACGATTTCGTCAGTAATATCATGCGCTTGGGCGATAATTAACCAGATGCAATTCTCGTCAGGTCAATGGCGTCTCGTCCGACGCGATCGAATGACTGGAAAGGAAGGTGGGCATACCATTCGTACTGTCGTCCCACAGGCAGGCATATGAAGTAGATGCCAGACAAGAGGACTTGTACTGAACGCGAAGGATGGGGGAAAGGGATTGATTAGGGCCGACTCAAGAAGGCAGGCATGCAGATCTGGTTCGAAGCCCCAGCACTACGAACTGAAAGCGAAAGCGGTCGGTGCGGTGACTGGTGGAGGTGTGGGCAGAGATGGTCATGAACCACCCTCTGTCACACTCGCAGCTGGAGGGTATGAAGCGAGCAGGGAGCTACGTGGTTGACTACTCTTTCCGTGCCACTGGTTTACGCTTAATAGGTCAGAGGAACCCCCTTCAACACTGGAGACGCGACAGTCCAAGCTATAGGTGCCGAACTTGTCGGTGACTGGGGTAGCTGCCACAGCACTTGCTGGGATGCAAATGCACCAGCTGAAAAAGGACAGGGAACTGAACAACAAAGACCCAGAGTCTGGCTATCATGGTGAATGTCGATGGTGCACGATTTGTCGACGAAAGGCAGGATTTCAGCGATTATATTGGGAGGGTGATTCCTTCTCAACTGGACGGTTTCGCATTTCAGGTATGGGATGCGGGTATGGTGTCCTTTCTTCGGAAAGAGGAGTATAATGATGGTGTCGCCGAGAAGAGTGTAGCGCGAAGCGTGGAAGAACTCGCCGAAATGGCAGAACGGGCTGCGGAACACGATACAGTTTCTGCAGATAGAGAACGAGTATAACTCTGCCGTTGACCAGCATCGAGTCGAAAACCCAAATTTATGGTGGAACCCTGCGATCAAGGATGGCTTATCTACCCAGTCTTTGACCATGTCACTTGTCATATGTACCAAAGGCTATATCAATTGTTAAGGCACCTTTCCTTGCAGTATTGAAAGGTGGCCTGTGGCATCACGTTTACCATTGGTGGGTTGGTAATTCACCCTGATACTGCTGCAGTGCTGTCTGAAGAGGGTATGTACTAAGTGGGCATTTGGTCTGTTTTGTACTGAGAAGGGTGGAAGCTCCAAAGCGAGCAGGTAAAGCAATTGTTATGTTGTCTGCCGATCCGTGAGTGGGCTTGAAAAGATGAGAGACACAAATAGTTCTCTATTATTTAAACGAACTCACCTGTAAGAACTTGGACTCTAGAGCAGCAATTCCACTGTGACCTCCAAAATCCCCAAGTATCAGAACTTGAAATGCCGTCTTCGCTGGCAGAACCCTTATTGAGAAATCCGACCACAGAAGGTCGTAGAGTTTCGAAATGGGCAATTGATCACTCATGAATCGAGATTCCAACGAATTACGGTCCTCCCAGGGCCCTTGTCGTGCAAGGGAAAGCAAGCAGATCGTTTTCTTGATTAACATGATTTTTTTTATTTTTTTATTTCGTTAGTAATTAAGTTATCTTTTGTATGTACGTCATACCGGCAGACCCCTACTAGTGTATTTTGCATCCGAGTGGAGTCTTCCGAGGTCAGCGTCTTTGCTACGGTTTGTTGAGCTTTGTTACGATCCTTTTACTGTCACAAGCGTGGCCAGTCGGTCGTGTTTCTACCTGTCTATTGGTAAGCTTCCTACAGGTCATCTGGGCTATTTGCTGAATATGTATGATGGTGTTGAATATCAAGCCTTCCGTTGTCAACGTTTCATTTCAACACTACGGCTGCTAGCATGGCGCCCGAGGAAATGCCCCAAACTTTGCCTCCAGCTGCTGCGAACTTCACTCTACCAGAAACTGTAACCGCTGCGCTTTCTGCCAGTTCACACACGCATCGGATTCGGGCTTTCGGTCCACCAATCAATGTTCAAGGTCGTGCTTATACCGCTGCGGATATATCATCACAATCTCCGGACTTCCGATCTCCTGTAGGACACTCATCCCCCCGAGAAGCACCCAGGGCTCTGCTGCAGGACACACCATCTACTAGGACTGGCCCTCCGCGCTCTCTCTCCCACCAATTTACTCTTTCTTGTACCCCCTCTATCTCCCAACTGGTTCAGCTCTCTACTGAACCTGAAAGCGCAGATATCTATGAACATACCGTTGGCGAAAGTCCCTCTCGTACGGACTCTCATCGATTCACATCCTTCCGTGGTGCATTGGAGCTCCATAGCACTAGCTCAGACAAGGGCACGCCAGATAGGAAGGGTAAGAACAGGGAGAGACACAGAACCATGGATGATAGTTGGAACCCAATCAGGTGGTTCCATGAGTACCCTGCAGAGGAGAAGGGGAAGGAGAAAGAACAGCCCATTGACCCTGCAGAAGGCGAAACACAACAAAAGGACAATGTTCCCGAGGAACTAGTCTCGCGAACTCAAACCATGGTAACCGGTAGTAAAGACGAACCAAATTCAACTGCCCTTCAGCGCTCACAAACCCATCCAGCCCACTTTGAATCCAAGCGTTCCGGGGGCTCCATTGGGTGGTCAAAATTGCGTTCTCTCCTCCCGTCGATCGTACGGCATTCGCCCTCCGTAGCGCCGTCCCACTCTGTTGTTACTCCAGAAGTCAACATAACGGACGAACTAATAACGGGTGGCCTCTGTGCCGTGATGCTTGGGTTATGGTTCGATCGTGACGACAAAGGCCATCGGCGCATTCCAATCCTCCTTCATCGACTTCGTATTCGTATCAGTGATAGTTTGCATCCAATGCACTCGCAGAAAGCAGTGTTCCGGATTGAATGCGAATACGCAAACGGTGCCATTCGATGGGTTGTTTATCGGAAATTACGAGATTTTATTTCACTGCATACGCATTATACCATTTCGAATGCATTCAGTGCTAACAAGGATGCTTTACCAGAATTTCCACGCACCAGTTCGTGAATGTTCGTGACTTGGTATTTTGACCTAGTTGACGTCATTTGCAATCCAGGTCTTCCCTATCTCAAGTTCCTGCGTAGGGAGAGCGGCGGAAGCCAAGTTCGGCACGCTGACTTTACCCGACTACAGCGTGAAGCCTTGGAAGACTATCTCATCAATCTTATTCGGGCAGTGGTATGTACATTCTTTAAGATAGTGACTGTCCTTAACGCACCGATTATAAGATGTTTCATCCTTCTGCGAATAGGCTTTCAGGTTTTCTGGAGATTAGTGACTTATTCATAGCCCTCGCTCCGTCGGGTGGTTTGCAATATAAAGCAGGGTTCTTGCGCATCGAATCGACTGGAAACGGCGCAGGAATAGGCCGTAGATCTACCGGCAGAAATGCACGGAAGGAACTACGTTGGTGTTCTGTGCGCGAAAGTTACTTGGTCATAGTCGAGGATCCAGGAGAGGTTTGTCCACCGGCTCCTTGCTCCGTCTGTGCTTGATATGCTTTTTAGACGACTGTTTGGGATGTTTTTCTTCTTGACACAGACTTTAAAATCATTCAACCCCGGAGCCCCTATAGAAAGCCTTTGACATTTCTCCTTTCCGAAGCCCGTCATGTTGAGGAGCTTGACAAAGATACCCCAGGGCAGGAAGGGAATTCTTTGTCTCTTATGGACTCATTCAAAAGTCGACTCTCGCGTGTTCTTTGCATAAGGCACTTTTCCTCCAACACCAGAAACGCAAACCTGGAAGAACTTAATGCTCCCAGTCAATCGCGCATGGGACGAGATTCCGTTTTGTCGGGGGGTTCTATTCCTTCACAATTTCTGCGTTCACCTCCGGGGATCATTGACCCCTCTACGAATCAAGACCCATTGACGACGGACACAGACGACAGAGAACAAGAAGCACTGTCTGAGAACGAAAGGCAGAAACGGAAGAAACGGTCACAAGAACTATCGCATCATACCTTTTACATACAAAATTCACAGATGAAACTGAAATTGTCTGTGCGGAACCAAGTAGGTGAACCTACGAGGCCGATTGGGCTGGGCTGATATATGGGTCTGAATACAGCGCCAGATGTTGCAGTGGATTACGGCGCTGGATAAAGCTAAAGACTCTTCACCTTGGGTTGCAAAAAACCGGTATGATAGCTTTGCCCCTGTGCGGATGAATGTGGCGACTCAATGGCTCGTGGATGGGGTGCGCACTTTGTTGTTGATATTCCACTCCTTCCGATTTGATCTGACCTGCACCTCACTTTGTCTAGCGCGACTACATGTGGAACCTTTCCAGGGCGCTTGTGATGGCACGAGAAACAATCTATATTCATGATTGGTGGCTTTCTCCAGGTAAGTGCAATGTATGGTAGAGGGATTTTAACTGCACCAGTGATACCTTGAAGAGCTCCAGCTGCGCCGCCCGAATAAGCCGAAATACCGGTTGGACAAACTTCTGGAGCGAAAAGCAAGAGATGGTGTAAAGATATTTATTATCTTGTAGTAAGTCTCTTCCGTATGGACCAGTTCTTCGCTGATCGGGGTGTGATTAGCCAGGAGGTATCAAGCAAGACAACACCAACGGACAGCAAGTTTGTGATTCGGTTCATTTTGTAGCTCAATCCTGATGCATCTACAATGAAGTTATACAAAGCAAAAACTAGCGTCACTTCATGAGAATATCATGATCCAACGCTCCCCTTCTCATTTTCAAACTGGGACGTTCTGTTGGGCACATGTGAGTCAATATTTGTGAATGACATGGGCCTTTCTGAGAAACCTGTTGCTTCAGCACGAGAAACTCTGTGTGATTGACCAAACGATCGCATTTATGGGTGGTATTGATCTCTGTTTTGGAAGGTCGGTAACTTGCACATGATACAGGAGTCAGACATTACGATTTATATTTATCAGATGGGATACCCCTCAGCACGTCCTTGTTGATGACTCGGAATTGAACCCGAGCAAGGTTGAGATTTGGCCGGGTAAGTCCCCGGTGGTTCATGTTAGATTAAACTTATCGAACGAAACTTAAAGGCAAGGACTACAGCAACCCACGAGTGATCGACTTTCATACTTTGCATAAGCCGGAAGAAGATATGTACGATCGCGTCAAGGTCCCGAGAATGCCATGGCATGATGTAGGGATACAGGTCGTTGGCCAACCTGCGAGAGACCTTGCCAGGCATTTCGTGCAAAGGTATCATGTTTGTATGTGTCGCAAGGATTTACTGAATCGAGGTCGACAGATGGAACCATCTGCTGAGGATCAAGGTGCGAATCTGGAAATTTGCATTAACACCTGTTACTGACGCACCCCAAAGAATCACTCGAGGCTTATGCCATTTTTGCTACCTCCTCCTGAGTTCAAGGAGAGCGAGCTGGCTACCATGGGTTTGACGGGGACGTGTGAGATGCAGATCTGCCGTTCTGCTGGACCATGGTCACTTGGTACCCTCAACCGAGTTGAACAGTCGATTCAAAATGCATACGTGGATGGTGGGTGCATGTCACCATTCGAGTTAACATTTGCCTTACTTAGCCTTGCAGCCATCCAAGAGTCACAGCACTTCGTTTATATAGAAAATCAATTTTTCATTACGTCGTAAGTGCTTCTCATGTTCGTACGCACCAAATACTAACATCAGTCGGAAGCACTACTGTAAATGACGTCAAGGTCGAGAACAGAATCGGAGATGCAATCGTACAGCGGATCATCCGTGCGCACCAGGAAGGGACTCCTTGGAAATGCTGCATCATCATCCCTTTATTGCCTGGGTTTCCTTTCCCTGTAGAGCACAGTGACGCAAGTGCGGTAAGTCTACGCGCCTGTTAATTTACTTTCGTGTCACTTATGCCACACAGATACGGATTATTGTCGAGTGCCAGAACCGCAGTCTGTTCCGTGGGCCTAACTCGATATATGGGCGCCTCCTCAAGGAGCATATCAATGTACGCCGACGAAGGGTATTTGATTGCGATCACCCTGATGATTGCGTGTAGCCCAGCGACTATATATCAGTCTTTTCGTTGAGGAACTGGGGGAAGCTTCGTAACAGTGTTCTTACGACTGAGATTGTAAGCAATCATATATCATGTGTTCATTCAGGTGGCTGACGCATATGTCAGGTTTATATTCATGGGAAGGTATTATTCAGAGTCCTTAACTGCCCTGTGTTTTACTCAGTAACGAGCAAGGTTTGTATCGTTGATGATAGGCTAGCTATCATTGGGAGCGCCAACGTCAATGAGCGTTCGCAGCGTGGAGATCGGGACTCTGAGATTGCTGCAATCATTCGCGATACTGACATGATCACCGGGTGAGATCACCCACCCCATCTCCGATGTCCTGAAGTCTAATCGTACCCAGCACGATGGCAGGGCGTCCATTCAAAGTTGGCCGCTTTGCGCATTCACTGCGCGTGCGGCTCATGCAGGAGCATGTTGGTGTCGATGTTGACGCTCTGTCTGAGCGGCGGCCAGCTAGCCCAAGACGTGAACAAGAAGCAGAGCAAGAACAGAGCACGCAAGATGTGTCCCAGTTCGAGCATGAGGCGCCAGCATGTAATGTTGTGAAAGACTTACAAGATGAAGTAGGGCAAGGTTGGTGGCGACCCATTCGCTGAATAATGTATGTATTCTGACATGTGAGGGGGTGATAGACCTGCGTGATGCTTCCAAAACTGAAATGGCTATGTCGGAAACACAGAAGAATACGCCAGAGACTGGGAAGTCAGTGGAAGCAATGCGGGATGAACGGACGACTTCCAATTGTCAAGAGTCGGGCTCCCGCAATTCGATGGTGTTGACACTTGAAGAAAATCCTATCATCGACAGCCGGTCGTTGCCTTCACCCGGACAAGACCAGAAGCACGATCCCAGGTCAAAGGATGATGTCAAGTCGACTGACGCGCTCACCACGGGCGTACGGGCTCATGGGGAGCCTGTCAGCCCATCGAAGAGTACTTCTTCCCACAAAGAATCCTCACATATGCAACCTGGTATTCATGATGCGAGTGAGGAGAACTTAACACGTGGAAGATCAACCTCGCGAAGGCATTTCGCGGGGAAATCAGCAAACAGAATATGGACATTGCCTACTCCGACACCCATTGTTGATCCCGATGGTTTTGAAGATCCGATTTGTGATGGATTCTGGAAAAACGTGTGGGTTGCATGTGCTGTGCATAATGTCTGCGTCGATCGATTCTGTGCTATTCTGCGTGCTGACTTGTGGGCAACAGACCGAAATCTATCGTCAAGTGTTCCATGCGGTACCTGACGATATGATCACTACCTGGAAGCAGTACACGGAGTTTATTGCTCACCATGGGCGTTTCACGAAACCAGTGAGAATCCGTATCAATAATTTTGTATAATCCAAACTCATTATCCACCCGGTAGCTCAAGGACAGACGCACACCAGTGCCTGTGTCGCGAGCACCATCCGGCGTAGCCGAGGACAGTCTGCTTGGCCTGCCGTACCAGGGTTTAGACAGGGGTCAGGCGAGCAAAGAAAGCCTGCAGGGGAAGAGGGGAGACAACAACAGCGGTAGCGAATCACCTTCGAACAACCAGGATTCAGAGAAGGGCCCTCGGAGGGTGAAGTCTACCCGTAACTCACCGTTCGATATGAGGGAGATGGAGGAGATGGAAATTTTACTGAAGGAGACGCGTGGACATTTAGGTGTGAAATCAAACCGTGCTTTGTGAGGAAGACCGGAACTGACTGATTCGTAGTGGTCTATCCGATGCGGTTCTTGGAGGGCGAAGACGTGGCAAATAATTTTCTTTTTAATGCTGACAGGTATGTGTTCGGTCCTTCGACAAGCTTTGGGACACTGACAAGGCGACAGGCTGTTACCACTTCTGATTTATAACTGAGTTCCGTGGCTAGGATTCATCGTGCAGCGTTTTTACGAGTTATGATTACAATGATACGGACTTATGCTTTGACATGTGTACATTACGAATCTACATTCAATCTGGCACGAGAAGCATCAGAAGATTTGACTGGAGAACATTGGTTGGATTATACTCCTCCGAATGCCAAAGATCGACAATCAGGACCGTGTAAGTTGACCCATAGTATATTGTCTGCATGGTGCTTCCTGTGAGCTATAGTGGTACACCCAATACACTGTAGGCTAACGCACTTCCAAGGCCAGATTACCTGAGGTACAAAGCCAAATGCAGCTTATAGACAAGGATTAGCAGACGACAAGTTCACACACCCTATATATCGATGCTATGTGCGCGTTTCCTGGCGGGTCGAGCGATATCGCAAGCCCTCGAGGGAACAGTCATCGATATAGGGAGCATCTCCACCAGCACCTCGCGAAGAGTTATTCTACATACCAAAACTCACCGAAAGCTATTCGATAGGCATCACATGAAATAGTGATTTGTCTCAACAAGCTTGTATAGGAGCCCTGTAGATCTGCGTTTCGCTCGTCCAGTACGTGGAAATATATGTGTTGCGTTTCTGATGAGGACAGCGGCCACAATATGCCAATGAGGATAACAGACCACGACACGAGGACGACAGGGATGTTGCTTGAATGTTTCGCACGGGAGACATTCCTGTCACCTGCAAGTCAAAATGTGATGGGGAACGCTACGCATGCAAGAGTTAAAAGCTGCCAACAAGGCCAAGAGTCACTAGACAAGATGTAAATTCGCCTAGACAAGTTGCAACAGCACTGTGGAAGATGTTGCAAACCTCCAAAGCCGAGTACCGCTGCTGCTTGGCTAGTGCATCTGCAAAGCTAAGCGTCACTGTGGCCAGCCATAATGACGCTTATGCTTAGCCGACTCGTCTCACCCTATCAGAGAGGTCACCGAAGTATTCAAAAGTGTAGCATCACTGGGGGCCTCTCTCAGATGTGAGTCCATAAAACGTCGGACCGGAGAAGCAGGTGGCCCTGGTATAGGCTGCCAGATCCGAATATGACTTCCGAAAATCCCGATCTCGAACCAGAATCCAACAAGACTGACCACATTTATGCTGATTTCGATGACGAGGAAGGTGAGAACGGCGAAGATGATGACGGAATCGCCAACTGCCACTCAGCCATTGAGACTTGCTGACTAAGATTCGGGGTTTGAATGAGTGTTGAAGGCTGGGTTAGTAAGCGTGTTACTCTCTTTCACTGTCGACGACGATGAGCGCTGGGTTTCCTCGTCCACCCCCAGGTATGCCGCCCCCACCCCCAGGCATGCCTCCTCTACCCCCGGGAATGCCTATACAACCAGGCTTTGGTCAGGCCTCGGGCTCGCGCATGGCTCCAGAAATGCTCGCGCAGAAGTCGCAAAAATGGGTCTCGATGCAGAAGAAGAGGTACGGTGAGAAACGCAAAGGTGGCTACATCGACATGGGGAAACAGGTGTGTGCTGTGTTGTACATATATTTCGAAATTTCATTCCTTTTGCAGGACTTGCCTCCCGAGCATGTACGCAAAATCATCAAGGACCATGGTGATATGAGCAACCGCAAATTCCGTAATGACAAGCGTGTCCATCTTGGTGCACTCAAGTACGTGCCTCACGCCGTAATGAAATTGCTTGAAAACATCCCTTATCCATGGGAGCAAGTCCGCGAAGTTCCTGTTCTATACCACATCACAGGTGCTATCACATTCGTAAACGAGATCCCCCGCGTCATCGAGCCTGTATATCATGCTCAGTGGAGTACAATGTGGCTCGCTATGCGTCGAGAGAAGCGAGACCGCAGGCATTTCAAACGTATGCGCTTCCCGCCATTCGATGACGAAGAGCCTCCTCTCGATTACGGTGACAACGTCCTGGATGTCGAACCTTTGGAAGCTATTCAGTTAGAGCTTGACTCGGATGAAGATGCATCTATCGTTGATTGGTTCTATGACCCTAAGCCGTTGATCGACACTCCCGCAGTCAATGGTCCTTCCTACCGCTATTGGTCGCTTACCCTCCCTGTCATGGCCAACTTGTACCGCCTAGGGCGCACTCTGCTCTCTGACAGACCCGACAACAATGCCAGCTACCTTTTCGACAAAAAGTCATTCTTCACCGCCAAGGCGTTGAACATGGCCATTCCAGGGGGACCAAAGTTTGAGCCACTTTATCGTGACATGGATACGTTTGATGAGGACTGGAACGAGTTCAATGACATCAACAAGGTTATCATTCGACAGCAAATTCGTACGGAATACAGAGTTGCTTTCCCTCACTTGTACAACTCACTCCCAAGGTCCGTCCATTTATCGCCATACCATCATCCGAAGAACGTCTATATCCGTACGGACGACCCCGATCTTCCGGCATTCTACTTTGATCCTTTGATCAACCCCATTTCCCTCCGCGGGATGACAGCAAAGAACGTCCCGCTTGTCTCACATGAAGACATCATATTTGGTCCCAGTGACGCAGATGACGATGACTTTGAGCTCCCGGAAGAGGTCGAACCGTTCCTCACCAACAAACCTTTGGAGAACGAGTTGACTGCCGAAGGTATCGCGCTCTGGTGGGCGCCTGACCCGTACAATCGTCGTTCGGGACGGATGCGACGTGCACAGGACGTGCCATTGGTGAAGAACTGGTACATTGAACATTGCCCTCCGGGCCAACCTGTCAAGGTCCGGGTCTCGTATCAGAAGCTTCTCAAATGCTTCGTTCTGAACGAGCTCAAGACCCGCTCGGAGAAGGCTATGACGAGGAAGAACCTCTTCCGTCAACTGAAGGCGACCAAATTCTTTCAAACAACGCGTTTAGATTGGGTCGAGGCTGGTTTGCAGGTTTGCAGGCAGGGCTACAACATGCTCAACCTGTTGATCCACCGCAAGGTATACATTTATTGTCGTTCCATATTCAGTACGCTTATGCATCTATTCTATAGAACTTGAACTACCTCCATCTCGATTACAACATGAACTTGAAGCCTGTCAAGACCCTCACAACGAAAGAGCGGAAAAAGTCTCGTTTTGGAAACGCGTTTCACCTGTGCCGTGAAATTTTGCGTCTTACCAAGCTTGTTGTCGATGCCCACGTCCAATATCGTCTCGGAAACGTCGACGCATTCCAACTTGCTGATGCATTGCAATATATCTTTGGTCATATCGGTGCTTTGACTGGTATGTACAGGTACAAGTACAAGGTTGGTTTATTACTCTCGTGACCGCGCCTTCTCAGTTCACACGACTTGCAGTTGATGAGACAAGTTCGCATGACGAAGGATCTAAAGCATCTGATCTACTATCGTTTCAATACTGGTCCAGTCGGCAAGGGCCCTGGTTGTGGTTTCTGGGCACCTGGATGGCGTGTTTGGCTGTTTTTTATGCGTGGCATTGTTCCCCTTCTCGAGCGTTGGTTGGGCAACCTCCTCGCTCGACAATTTGAAGGACGCAACAGTAAAGGTATCGCCAAAACGGTTACGAAGCAGCGCGTGGAGTCGCACTATGATCTCGAACTTCGCGCGGCTGTCATGCACGACATTTTGGACATGATGCCAGAGTCCATCAAGCAAAACAAAGCAAAGACGATCCTGCAACATTTATCGGAAGCTTGGCGATGTTGGAAGGCTAACATTCCATGGAAGGTTCCAGGCATGCCCACTGCCATCGAAAACATCATCTTGCGATATGTGAAGAACAAGGCAGATTGGTGGGTCAGCGTTGCCCATTATAACCGGGAGCGTATTCGGCGTGGTGCCACTGTCGACAAGGCAGTCGTGAAGAAGAACTTGGGCCGTCTCACCCGTAAGTAAAATACTATCTCCTGCATAGCCCTCCTTTGAATGTATTATTTAGGTCTTTACTTGAAAGCTGAACAAGAGAGGCAGCACGGCTATCTCAAGGACGGACCGTACGTCAGCGCCGAAGAGGCCGTCGCAATTTACACGGCCACCGTCCACTGGCTTGAAAGCCGAAAGTTTGCGCCTATCCCATTCCCGTAAGACCTACTTTCATTCCCTTAACTAGTCCTTTTCTTATCGTCTTTGCAGACCGCTGTCGTACAAGCACGACACCAAACTGCTCGTCTTGGCTCTTGAAAAGCTTAAAGAGGCGTACTCGGTCAAGGGCCGCCTTAATCAGTCGCAACGTGAGGAACTGGCACTCATCGAGCAAGCCTATGACAACCCACACGAATGTAAGCTTTCGTTATTTATTTGGCAATGAGCTCGGTTTATACGATTTATTTAGGTCTGTCACGTATCAAGCGTTTGCTCTTGACCCAGCGTGCGTTCAAGGAGTCTGGTATCGAGTTTTTCGATACCTATGACAAACTCATTCCTTGCTATGATATTGAGCCAGTGGAGAAGATCACCGATGCGGTCAGCTTTATTTGTATCTTGTTCTGTACTTTCCCTGCTCATGACTTTTACAGTACCTCGACCAATTCCTATTTTTCGAGGCCGACAAGCGAGGCCTTTTCCCTGCATGGATCAAACCTGCGGATACAGAGCCTCCTCCACTTCTCGTATACAAGGTTAGTACTTATCCATATTTATTCACAGCGGTAATATATACTTGTTTTTTTTCTTTTCCACAGTGGTGTCAAGGTATCAACAACCTTACTGATGTCTGGGAGACCAGCGAGGGTGAATGCGTTGTCATGATGGAAACTGTGTTTTCCAAGGTGTACGACAAGATCGACCTGACGCTTCTCAACCGTTTACTCCGCTTGATTATGGACCACAATTTAGCGGATTACATCACAGCGAAAAACAATACTGTCCTAACTTACAAGGACATGGCGCACACCAACGCATATGGCCTTATCCGTGGTCTGCAATTCTCTGCCTTCGTCTTTCAATATTACGGTCTCGTACTGGATCTTCTTGTCCTTGGTCTCCAGCGAGCTAGCGAGATGGCTGGGCCACCGCAAATGCCCAATAACTTTTTGCAATATCGCGATTCTGCTACGGAGACTCGCCACCCCATCCGTCTGTACTCTCGCTACGTCGATCGGCTCCATGTTCTTTTCCGCTTCACTGCAGATGAAGCGCGTGATCTTATTCAGCGATACCTGAGTGCGAACCCCGATCCTACCAACAACAACGTCATTGGATACAATAACAAGCGTTGCTGGCCTCGGGATTGCCGCATGAGACTTATCAAGCACGATGTAAATCTCGGGAGAGCGGTATTCTGGAACGTCAAGCAAAGCCTACCTAGGTCTTTAACTACGATCGAATGGGAGGACACCTTCGTCAGCGTCTACTCCAAGGATAACCCACAGCTTTTGTTTTCGATGTCTGGTTTCGAGATTCGCATTTTGCCGAAAATTAGGACTCTGGGTGGAGAACAGTTCTCGCTGAAGGATGCTGTTTGGAATCTAACGAACGAGCAGACGAAGGAGCGGACGGCCCAGGCATTCTTGCGTGTTTCTGATGACGGTAAATCGTTATCCAGTTGGATGCGCATTAATGCCCCTTACTGATACATGTTCCCATCCAGGTATCCAGCAGTTCAACAACCGTATCCGACAAGTCCTCATGAGTTCGGGTTCAACGACGTTCTCCAAGATTGTCAATAAGTGGAACACTGCGTTGATTGGGCTTATGACGTACTACCGCGAAGCCGTCATCCATACAAATGAGCTTTTGGATGCTCTTGTCAAAGCCGAGAACAAGATTCAGACGCGTGTAAAGATCGGCTTGAACAGTAAGATGCCATCACGTTTCCCACCAGTTGTCTTCTACACGCCGAAGGAATTGGGCGGTCTCGGGATGTTATCTATGGGCCACGTTCTTATCCCCCAGAGTGATTTACGGTGGTCAAAGCAGACGGATGTTGGAGGTCGGTTCTCTTTTACTCCGTGGCGATTACTCATGGTTTCGTTTCATAGTTACTCACTTCCGCGCTGGCATGTCTCATGATGAGGATCAACTTATTCCAAATTTGTACCGATATCTCCAGCCATGGGAAGCTGAGTTTTTGGACTCTGCTCGTGTTTGGTCAGAGTACTCGATGAAACGCAAGGAGGCGAATGCACAAAACCGGCGTCTTACTCTTGAGGATCTGGAGGACAGCTGGGACAGGGGTATCCCACGTATCAATACTCTCTTCCAGAAGGATCGTCACACGTAGGTCTATTCGGATTCTTTGTTGTGATCCTCAACTAACGGGTTCTTTAGTCTTGCTTATGATCGCGGCTGGCGTGTGCGCACGGACTGGAAACAGTACCAGCTACTTAAACAGTGAGTCTACTATCTTATCTGTTTTGTGCCTGTTTGACCAAAGTCAATCACAGTAACCCATTCTGGTGGACGTCGCAACGTCATGACGGTAAACTGTGGCAACTCAACAACTATCGTGTCGACGTCATCGCTGCGTTGGGTGGTGTGGAAGGTATCTTGGAGCACACGTTGTTCAAGGGAACGTATTTCCCGACGTGGGAGGGTCTTTTCTGGGAGAAGGCGTCCGGTTTCGAAGAGTCTATGCGATACAAGAAGCTCACCAACGCGCAACGTTCGGGTCTCAACCAAATTCCTAACCGTCGTTTCACGTTGTGGTGGAGCCCGACGATCAATCGAGCGAACGTCTACGTCGGTTTCCAGGTACAACTTGACTTGACTGGTATCTTCATGCACGGCAAGATTCCTACCCTCAAGATCAGTTTGATCCAGATCTTCCGAGCCCATTTGTGGCAGAAAAGTAAGTTGATTCTTAGCACATAACGCGAGTTCTCTTTGAGCGATACCCATAGTTCACGAGAGCGTCGTCATGGACTTGTGTCAAGTGTTTGATCAAGAACTCGAGCCTTTGCAGATCGAGACGGTTCAAAAAGAAACGATCCACCCCCGAAAGAGTTACAAAATGAACTCGTCCTGCGCTGACATCTTGTTATTCTCGGCTTACAAGTGGAATATAACTCGACCTTCGTTGGTCACTGACGTATGTTCTTTCCTTTGCCTGCTGTTTTCTCAAATCAAGCCAATGTGAATTTCCTGTACTAGAATAAGGATGTTCTGGACGGTACGACGAGTAACAAATACTGGATCGACGTCCAGCTTCGTTGGGGTGACTTCGACTCGCATGATATCGAGCGATATACGCGCGCGAAGTTCTTGGACTATGTACGTGTATTGTTTCGTTCTCGTATCCCATCTACTGAGTTCTATCTTACCTATCAGGTATCGGACTCTATGAGTATCTACCCGTCCCCCACAGGTGTTATGATTGGCATGGATCTCGCGTACAACCTCTGGTCAGCGTATGGCAACTGGTTCCCTGGCATGAAGCCTTTGATCCAACAAGCCATGACGAAAATTATGAAGGCAAACCCTGCTTGTCATGTTTTGCGAGAGCGCATCCGGAAGGGTCTCCAGCTGTATTCATCAGAGCCGACGGAACCGTACTTGAATAGCCAGAACTACTCCGAACTGTTCTCCAATCAAATCATATGTAAGCGCATATATGTACAATATCAACTGGATATTAATCAACTCGTAGGGTTCGTGGATGACACCAATGTCTACCGTGTCACCATCCACAAGACATTTGAGGGTAACTTGACTACCAAGCCTATCAGTAAGTGTTCCGCCTACATAATTATCGTGTTAAGGTTTCAAATACTTTTTTTCAGATGGCGCCATCTTCATATTTAACCCAAGATCTGGCCAGTTGTTTTTGAAGGTCATTCATACCAGCGTCTGGGCGGGCCAGAAGCGTCTTGGACAGCTCGCAAAATGGAAGACCGCTGAAGAAGTTGCTGCCTTGGTCCGTTCGTTGCCCGTCGAAGAGCAGCCTAAGCAGGTCATTGTGACTCGCAAGGGCATGTTGGGTGCGTTTCATGCTTAACGTGCTTCATTCTCCATGTAACCATTCGAAACGAATATGTAGATCCCCTTGAGGTCCACTTGCTCGACTTCCCCAACATCGTCATCAAGGGTAGCGAGCTTCAACTCCCGTTCCAAGCCTGTATGAAGATGGAGAAGTTCGGTGACCTAATTCTGGTAGGTGCTCCATTACCAACCCTGGTTCCGTCTTTTAAGTCGGTTCTTGTAGCGCGCCACACAACCTCAGATGGTTCTGTTCAGTCTGTATGATGATTGGCTGAAGTCTATTTCCAGTTATACTGCGTTTTCTCGTCTCATCCTATTACTTCGCGGTTTACATGTCAACAATGAAAAGGCCAAAGTTATCCTACACCCAGATAAGAACACAATCACAGAGCCTCACTTTGTGTGGCCATCACTTTCTGACGAGGAGTGGATCAAGGTTGAGGTTGCAATGAAGGATCTCATCTTGGCTGTGAGTTGATTCATCCTTAGCATGCAACAATCGTATTGACAGTGTACATAGGATTTCGGCAAGCGCAACAACGTCAATATCGCTTCGCTAACCGCCAGTGAGATTCGTGACATCATCCTTGGTCAGGAAATCGTTGCACCCTCAGTGCAACGACAGCAAATGGCGGAACTTGAGAAGAGCACCGAGGCACAGGGCCAGGTCACCGCCATTCAGACGTAAGTTGATGCATGTCACATCTTCGAGTAAAACTAATGCCTTTCCGTAGTCAAACGACTAACGTCCATGGTGACACCATACAGACTGTGACAACTACCAATTACGAACAACAGGTCTTCAGCAGCAAGTCGGACTGGCGTGTCCGTGCAATCTCCGCTACACATCTCTCTCTTCGCCTACAGCACATTTACGTGTCCAATGATGACGTGAAAGACGACGCTGGATCTTACACATATGTCCTGCCGAAGAACGTTCTGCGCGCCTTCATTACCGCTGCGGACCTTCGGACCCAGGTGGCTGCGTTCCTGTATGGAGTTTCCCCTCCCGACAACAAACAAGTCAAAGAAATCAAGGCAATAGCTTGGCCACCTCAGCGCGGAAGCAACAACACCATTGAACTTCCCTCGCAGCTTCCCAGGGACGACTTCTTGCTAAAAGACCTTGAGCCTCTTGGGTGGATCAAGACTCAGGCGCTTGAGCTTAGCCACCTCTCACCCACCGATGTTACGACACATGCTAAATTGATGGCTGAGCACTCTGAATGGGGTCCGTCATCGATATGTATCACCGCCTCGTTCACGCCAGGCTCCGTCTCACTATCTTCATATTCCCTCACGGTACCTGGATTTGAGTGGGGCCGCAAAAATATGGACAATTCGGCCAATCCCACAGGCTTTAACCCCAACATGTCTGAAAGGGTTCAGCTCCTGTTGTCCGACCGTATCTTTGGCATGACTCTTGTTCCCGAGGGCAAGGTTTGGAACTACGGGATTGGACTCACTCAGCTCTGGTCGGCCAACTTGCCGTTCTCGATGACGTTGGACACTCCGCTGTTGTTCTGGGCCGAAGAACATCGGCCTGCTGCATTCTTGACGGTGAGTTACCTCGCTCCTTGGCATCACTCTCCGATCCTGATGGATATTTTCACAGTTTGCAAACATGGAACAAGGCGATGACAGCGCCGACGTGGAGAACAGTTTCGCGTGATTTATTATAAACAATGCCGCTTCGCCACTGTATTCCCATGTAAAAGTTAGTTGCTTAGCAATGTTACCTTCATAATCTCATAATAGAGGAGGATAAGAATACACAATTGTGGGTGTAAGGTATAGCAAGGAAACAGTCGAGAAATCCATATAGCAAATGAACACGGGCATAGTAGGTCAAAGCATGACAAGAATCGAACAACAGCCCCAGTACCCCAGGAATGTACTAGCACAGACGACCAGAAGTATAAAAAAACAGAAACATGGGAACAAAAAACACATTTGTCTACTACCTCGTGATGAATCCGAGAGACACCACCGATGCACGTGCGGCCAACGCCGCGGGCGTGCTTCCCTCAAGATTGGATGATTCGGTCTCACTCACCGCCGGGAGGTCAGAACCAGCACCTCTCTCCGTGTGCACGACTGTGACAGAGAGCTGTTTCGAGCCCCTGCGAGGCGGTGGCGGGGAAAGCGACATAAATTCAAATTCACCCTCGAATATGGGCGTGCCTGGAGTCGTGGAACCGATGGGGCCAGGCCGGAAGGGACTGCGCGGCGGCCTGGGGATGGTGGGGGAATCGGGTGTGGAAAGCGAAAGGAAACTGGGATCATTGCGGATGTTCATGATGTGTTCTCCCAGACCAAACGGAGGCCGACGTGGTTCGGGTTGGTCGTGCGAGGGTATGGATGGGTCGTTGTCGTCGTCGTCATTGTCGAAATCTAGAGTGATGGCTTGGGTATGGGAAGCTGGAACGTGAATTGGGGTGTGATGCTGGCGCGGGGGGTCGAACTGGGATGGCGTTGGTGGGGAGGGGATCGATCTAGCAGATGGCGATGATGACGAAGCAGTAGATGGGCCACCCAAGATCCGAAGACGCTGTTTGAGAGACACGCTGCGTATCGAGGCCGATGAAGAAGGTCGTTGGTGGTTCGGGGTCGCCGTACGTGACGGAGAGCGAGGTGGTGAACCTGGAATAGCCGGTAGCTCTGATGATGGCCGTCCCACTTCGATCGTGCTGTTGCTTGAGCTCCGACGATGTCCCGGTACAAAGCCCAGCTCGTCTGGCCGTAGTGGAAGGCCTGACGAAGGCGGCGGTTTGGGTGACGTCAGAGAAAGCCGCAAAGCCCGCTGTGCAACCGAGGTCCGGAATAATTTTTGTGGCTGCGGAGCAGAAGAAGGTTTCAGTGGTGGTAACAGAGATGCAACCGGGGCAGGCGGAGGTGCGTGTGTAGGAGCAGGCCGTGGCGGCGGCATTGATCGACGCTTGGCGGCTACAACCTTGCTTGCTGGTTGAGTCGTTCTTGGGACATCCAACGACATCGACCGTGGTGGTGGGTCCGGTGCTACCACATTAGTAGGAGGTGACAGAGACGTGGTCGGGGAACCGAGAGTAGTCGTCGGCTCTGCAACAGCCCTCGACCCTGATGTGCTCCAAGATTCCACGCTGTACGCAGAAGAGCTAGATACGCGCTTCCAAAAGCTTGGTGCAGGCGACGATGTGCTCTGGAGGCTTGTATCCGTGCGCGAATTGGACGACGTGGTACTTGGCGGTCCGTCTGCTGCGTACGGGTGGGGTACGTGCAGCTGCAGCGCCGGTGGAGCCTCGGCTGGAACTGATGGCGGAGGACCCGAGGGTGGATCCGGACGCTGTGGGAGCGAGGTGACCATCCTGGACCAGCGTTTAGACGTCGATGAGCTGCGAGAACGCGATTCGGGGGTTGCAGGCACCTCAAGCATCCCGTTTCCTGCACTGGCGGGAGGCGATTCGGGGAATAGAGGGAGCACGGCCGACACGACTGGGGAAACGGGCTGCAAGTTGACAACGGACGAAGAGCTGCGAGACGGATCGGCATCTGGTAGCGGTGGCGCAGTAAATTCTCCAGAAGGAATACGCCTCGGCTCATCTGCACCGGGTGGTACAACTCCGATGCCTGGCATTGGAGGTAGTGGCGGTGGTGGTTCTAAGCTCTCTGCCGGCCGAATTCCAAAGCTGCCCGCCACGCTGCGATTGCCGTTGGGGTGCTTATATAGTCCATCTCGACCCTCCTGCTTTATAGGAATAGGAATTGGAGCCGTTGGAGTACACCTGAGCCTGCGCGGAGGAGGCAGAAGGGATAGCGGAACCGTGCCTGTGATCGACTGAAATGTAATCGGAGAGGTCATAGGACCCGGCGTGGGGCTCGACGGGGGCGACCCATGAATATCGCGATCTTTTGTGATCCTCAAATCCGCAGGTAGGGCCACTGTGGTGCTCGCAGAGCGAATGCTCGCTGCAGGCGACCCTTGCTTCTGGGCGTGTGGGAGCGGGAGCGAGAGTGACGGCGAGGAGCTCGTGTCCGATCCTGTATTCCCGCGGAACATCGTCAGGAGGCTGGTCCCCATCACGCCAAACGACTCTTCTGCGTGACTCTGTGGAACTACCGGAGAGTGCGATGCATCTAGAGAAGGCGATCGAGATCGAGACCCGGGAAATAAGTTCTTGAAGCCCGAAGCAGCGGGTAAAGACGGCATATTTACGGCAAGTGAGCGGAGAGATGGAGGGGGCGATGGCGAAGATGTTTTGGACGAGGCTGAGACCGAGGCCTTCTTTGGAGGCTGTGGCGAAATCATCCCTTGCATTCGCATGGAAAGCATGACATCCATGTCGCCCCTTGGACCATATGTGCTATTGGACACCGGAAGTCCGAGCCCAGCACGAAGTGATCTGTTTCAGACCGTTAAACGAGTATTCATCAAACGGAAAGGCTATCAAACTACCTCTTGCTCAACACAGCATTCTTGATGGATGCTATCCAGCGCTGGGACTCGGCGGGGTCAGTGATCTGGAAGTGCCACATCGCGCGGAAGGGGTCCTCTGAGGACCCGCCAGTGCTGTTGTTGTTGTTGGAGGTGCTACCGCTTTTCTTCATGCCGACGTCGTTCCCTACCAGTTTGATCACGCGTCTCCTGCCGCCGACCTCCTCATCAACGACGAACATGGCGCTGTGTTCGGTTATTTCCAGCCTCTCTATCTCTATCTCGCCTGGTGATGCCCCTTTGAACAAATGAACGTGGGTCCTGTGGCCGGTGGCATGTGATGTGAGGACGAGCGTTCGGTATTTCCACTGTTTGGCGAGCGCATATACAAGTAGCGACGACGCTGGGCTGTACTTGGGGAACGTTGCCGACATCTGGGTAACCGAGCGGAGAGTACCAAGGGTTGCAGGAAATGGGGGGAACTCCTGTGGCTCTGAGGAACCGCAAGACGAGAGACTATGAGACCTGAGGGGCTGATGCAGCAAGTCAGGGTCGATGCCTATGGACTGGGCTGCGGCGCCTCTCAGGCGCTCGCGTTCTTCATGCTCTCTGTCCATGTGTGCGGTGGTCCCAGCGACGGTGGTGGTAACTGACAAATCGCTATGGTGAGCGCTGATTTCAATGACGTCGGGTATACCGTTATTGCGGGATATCTGGGTGGAAGGGGGTTTCTTGCGTGAGACCGAACCAAGCTTCTTTCGAAGTCCGAGTGCATCAGTAGCGGCAATGAGAATGCTTGCGCGTTGTTTGCGTGGCTGAGCCTGGGAGGGGGGAATGGGAGTGATGCGCAATGACGATTCTTGAGAGGTGAATGATGCAGAGGTGTTCGTGAAGGAAGAAACAAATTGGTCAGTACCTGAGTGCGAAGAAGAGGACACGAGTGAGTGAGATGCAATGAAATAACTTGGGGCGCGTGCGAGCTACGACCGACGCGCGCGAAAAGGCAGCAATAACATTAGGCGTCGAAATGGAAGGCACAAGGGTTGGGCATTTCCAATCGGGCGCATGTTCGCTTCTGATCCTGCGGATCGACTGAAAAATACAAAAGGCGAAGGGACTGACCATATCCGTAGGTATATGCATAGCCGGAGCTGCTCAGCGGGCTTGATTCTGAGCTGTCTATGGAGCGCTCCTTGCCCTTGAGCTTTGCGTTGATGCTATGGCTGTGTCCGTGTGTGTTGACGTTGAACTGGGTGGCGGGCGGAGGAGGGTTGGGAGAGTGGACAGAAGAGCGACGGGACAACCACGAGTCGATCCTCGATTTGCCAGAGTGCTCTTTGTGGGATTGCTGGGAGAAGCGGATGGCGGATGGCATGGGAGAGGCTCTATGGTGCGGGGCGGACTCGTGCTGGCTGTCGGTGTCCACAAGATCGTTGGGGTTGCTGTGGTGGGAAGTCTGGAGGCAGAGCTGGCAGAGGAGAATATGAGGGTGGGTCAAAAGGAGTGCCAATCACGAGAAGGCAGTGTCGAGAGGCATACCCACGCGATGTTGGGACCACGCAAAGCGCGCGCGAGAAACGGGTGCAAATTGTAGTTTCACGTTTGCAGCAGCAGGGCGAGGACAGCATGCAAAAATACGAGCAATGCATCAGTAAGGTGGAACCGACTTGGAAAATGAAAAAGGGCCCCTCCAATTGAGAGGGACTTCTTCGTGGGCATGGGAAGGGCAAGAATAGAAACGACCTGGCAACGCACCTTTGTCCATTCGCCGTCGACGAACTCGTCGGACGAGCGAGACCCAGATGGATCGGGCTCGAAGATGCCGCTGGGAGGGAATGCGAATTCCAGTTCGCTCGCCTCGCTGGGGCTGGAGGCCATGGTGACCCGGGGAAGGGAGAGAGAGACTCAGAGATGGAGCGCCCAGAAGGACGCTGTTCACTGGCAGCGACGGCGTCGTCGACGACGACGAGGGCTGCAGTGAAGGTTGACAGATTTGACTTGACCGGTCGGAGTCGACCTGTCCCTCAATTATGGTTAGTGTCTCTTCCCTGACTCTGCCCTATTACATGTCTCTGCATTCCATTCCATGACTTGTTCCTCACCGCCTCCTTGTCACCCGCGGGGGCAACATTCCTGTGCTGGGCTCCTCTTCCCATGGCCGATCAGAGTTCTCTGATAGCTGCGGTGCTCTTTCATGGCGCCGGCTCTTGTTCTAAGCCCGCTCGGAGAGTAACTCACAAGAATGGTTTATCAGATCCCGCTGCCGATTTATCATTTTGTTGATAGGCATTTCCTAGTTGCCATGGCCCCTCCAGGCAATACTTTTCTTATTGAGTTTCTTTTGGACAACTGGCCATCCGATCAACGATCTCATCGGACGCCAAGGGCGCCTACTAAGACCCTCGTCGCTTGGGCAAAATGAGCAGGTGCCTTTTCGAATCTTAGTGGCTAACATCGTAGCGTGTTTCACACAACACACACCGCCTTGTCTTGGAGCCTCGTCGCCAACCCAGTCAAGTCACACTCACCGGCATATGTAGTTCTACTCGAACAATAGAACAAGCTTCGCAGTCTTGCAATGTATCTCATGACGATTCATTTACTGCCGCTTATCCCGCCGCCCATCTCTCACGGGAGATTATACCTGTGATTACAATCACACACAACTGGAAAGTTCCGAGCATAAGCACCTCGATTGCACCCACCACACAAAGCTCGGCGTCCGTGAACACTGGACTAATACAGTTTCGAGACCGACTTGGTTTCCCTGGTTCATAGTGATCAAGGGTCCCCTGTGATGTAAAGATGAAGGTCCCTTGGTGACCTTGAGAACCCTGTCTGGCGTGGCATCTCGCTCTATCCGGCGATCTCCGAGCACTGATTTGGGTCCCCACCTATAACTCAGTTACCATTGGTTTGAATTTCCTAGTACCAAGCATGTCCGCAGCCTGTACATATGTACCGGTAAATGGGACGGTCCTGCACGGTCACCGTGAGATCAGATACTTCGAGTCTCCACCACCGCATACTGCCAACTGGGGGGGGGAACCTGGAGGAACGACCATCTTCCTTTGCGAAGACTTCGGGGGAGACTTGGGGAAATGGACCTGTTCAATGCACCAGCAATTAACCCTTCCTGCAAGAAACCACCAGCACACGCCAATCAGCAGCGGTGATTCAAGGCAAGGATGAGAGCGTTGCTTGGCCGCTAGAGAAGCCGGTTGCTGATTGGCATATAAGTTCCTCTCCTCAAACTATTCCCTGGCACTTTCCTCCTCTGTCCCCTTGCGAACAGTACAGTATGTTTTCGTCGATGGCTTGGCTGGTGTTTCTCGCTGGGTCCATCGTCTGGCTTACTAGACGAGCCGTTTCCAAACGGCGCCCCGCTCCCTTCCCTCCTGGCCCCAAACCACTCCCAGTCATCGGTAATATGTTTGACATGCACTCCACCAAACCGTGGCTCACCTTTGCCGATTGGGCGAAATATGGTGTGTACCAAATCTCATTGAATACCTTCATCATGGTGACATGTTGCGACTGATTTAGGGGACATTTCTCATATTGAGATCTTGGGCAAGCACATCATCGTACTCAACTCTGTCAAAGCCGCTGTACAAATGCTGGATAAAAAGGGTTCCATATATGCTGACAGGCCCGTTCTTACAATGTGTGGCGAATTTGTCGGATGCAAATACAGCGTACCATTCCTTCCTTATGGCGATGCCCTTCGTGTATCCCGTGGACAGTTGCGGCGTTGTCTAGGTACTCAGCAAGCAATAAGAGCCTATCAGGATATCGAGGAATTCGAAACCCACAAATTTTTGAAACGGGTGTACGACCATCCTGAACAGCTTGCCATACACATTCGTAGGTGGGGCCCGCGTTAGTTGCTGGTATTTGAGCCAAACAAATGCTCTAGGACAATTGGTTCTGTAATTCTTCGCATTTCGCATGGATATCAAGTACAGGACGATAACGATCCATTCATCGCACTTGCTGAGAATGCAGCACTCATCTTTTCAATGTCCACTGCTCCAGGCGCTTTCCTAGTCGATGTCCTTCCAATCCGTGAGTTGCGGTTCTATTGACATGGTAAATATCGGTAATATTGGACAGTCCGATATGTCCCCGAGTGGTTTCCTGGCGCTGGATTCAAGACCACGGCACGCAAGTGGAAGGCGGAACATCTAGAAATGGTCGATCGGCCGCATCAGTGGGTAAAGGAGCAGATGGTGTGTTATCTTTAGGTCAATGCACGTGTATTAAAATTCCGTAAGGCAGCAGGTGTAGCTGCGAAATCCTTCACGTCTGTCCTCCTAGATGAACCATCACTGACCGAGGAAGATGATCACGCTATCAAATGGACTGCTTCTACTTTATATGGTGGTAAATTTCCCTTTCCATCTCCTTTGTCTACTATTCATTATTCACCTTTCATATTTACTAGGCGGTGTCGACACAGTGAGGGTGTCAGTCCGTTCAAATGGGTTCATTTGCTCATACTCTATTAGACCATTGCGACCATATATGCATTCTTCTTGGCCATGACACTTTTTCCAGAATCCCAGAAGAAAGCCCAAGCCGAAATTGATGCCGTGATAGGAACTCATCGCCTCCCTACATGCGCTGACCGCGAGTCTCTCCCTTTCGTCGAATCTGTTGTCAAGGAGGTCCTTCGCTGGCATGTCGTTGCTCCTCTAGGTGATGCGTAGACTGCGTGGTTCTGCATCCGCATAGACCCTTATCCTGGTGTAGGCTTTCCTCGTCTTGTCTCGGAAGATGACATCCATGAGGGATATTATATTCCAAAGGGCACCGTCGTGATAGCCAATGCCTGGTACAGTATTTCAGTCAAGTTAATATCACCCATTTGACATCACGTTGCTTGGCAGGTTCATGCTGCACGATCCTCAAGTATACTCCGACCCTATGGAATTCCGCCCCGAACGGTTCCTTGCTTGCAGGAGTAAGGGTCCGGAGCCCGACCCTCGTAGTATCGCCTTTGGATTCGGGCGGCGGTGAGACTCCATAAGGTCGTATATTGCGCTCGGCTTGACAAGTTCCTTTTCGTACCACGTGTGTTATAGCATTTGCCCTGGTTTGTCCATCCCTTTTTCCAGTGGACATGTTGTCCAATATTTATTTTTTTCAGGATTGCACCTTGCAGACCAGTCCCTCTGGCTAACGACAGTCGCGTCATTGGCTGTTTTCGACATCTCGAAAGTGGTTGAGAACGAAGTTGAAATCACCCCAGAGATTGATCCTTCGTCCCATACTGTTAGGTACAACGGTGCCGGTGATACCCCTGTGTAAGTATGAAACTGACGTACACATACTAGCTGTCCAAAGCCGTTCAAATGTTCAATTCAGCCTAGGTCGCCAAGTGCCTTGGAACTTATCCAACAAGACAGTTATCGTTGAGTCCGTCATGCCGCGTGTTCAACTGCTACTTTCATGACCAGTTCTAGTGACATAGTCAATTCGCATCTCTTTCAGTATGGCGCTCGTTCTTGGTCATCTGTACTATTCAATGACATTTGGTCGCGGTTGGGGGACAAATGAAAAGTTCAGTCACAATTGACGCCCCGCTGAACATGCCGACATCCGATTTGGAAGATGCTTTGTAGTCATCTTATTAGAAAACGTCCGACACCTTCAAGACCCTATAAAAGGGACGTATGTGAAAGGGGAGCCTCATCATAGCAACAACCATTTTTCTCCGACCCTTGAACTCGGTCGCAGTGGCTAACTAACCCCCACATAGTATACTGCCTACACCATGATTATCCCAGGAACATCAGGCAACCGTCAGCCTGAGATGCAATCTACTTCCGAATCTGTCAGTATTACCCTTCCGTCACATCTTCTGTTGGCCCAGTGAAAGGGGACATGTGTAGAATAAGAATGTGGAATTTCCTCGGATATTTTGAGAAGTTGAACTTCCACATGAGAAGTACTGTCATAAATGGGGCTGCGTAAATCATGGTCTCCCTCATCCATCACGAAGTACAAACAAATGTTTCTTGTGATAGTAGATGTCCGGGAAACTTACGTTTCGTCACTGACCCAGGGTAGTCTCAAGGTTGAGTAGTTGGGAGATAGTATGGAAGTGAACTTTGATAATCCTAGAGAAGTATAACATATAAACATTCAGATTCGTCATGTACCGCGTACTACTTGCAAAGTATCCGACTACACGTGAGTCGTAGCACGAACGCACTATACGTCGATTGCCCCAAGATGGTAAGTAAACTTTGGTTCACTGTGCTTCCATTGATCGGAAGCGTTGACGTAGAATTGAATGCGTTGTTTGCTACGGCATTGTGCTCGTGTCTTAAGCATGGGAGAGGAATGTGGTCATATGAATCATCAGTCCTACGATGGGCTAGTATGCTAGGGAAATCAAACAGTTTTTCAGAGCTTCAAAAAACTCAAAGAGTTTGCAACTCACGAACATCAACCCACTCTCCGCTTGTATGTTCCATAAGGTCCAACAGTACCGGTTGCCCCACCCAACTTCATCTTCTGTTGTCCCCCCGAGAGCGGCCGTGGAATGGGTGCTCGGTGTTGGTCACTCGTGCCCATACTTCCAAATGGATCCCTTCCATACTCCGATTCGCGCAGCTCAAGTCCAAGCATCTGCCTCAAAAAGGCATTCTCCTGTTCGAGCCGTGCGAGCTCAATCTCCTGCTGAAGTGCTGGATCCTTCGAACTCCCTGCATCGAACTCAAACTGCTCTGCATTCGAGTTGTATGCAACGTCAGGACCTGGTGACACTGTAGCGGGCGGTGCGTCTTCGCCATTGAGCATGCGCATCATATTGCGTAGTGCGTTGGAAATACGACCAAGTGATGCAGACTCAGCAGTGCTCGTTGTGAGTGTACGCAAGAGGTTCTCAGATTCTTTTGCGAGAAGCTTAGATTCGTAGTAGCGGATGAGGGCCAGTTCATGTTCTTGAACATCGCGCTAAGGGGTAGTCGTTAGCAAACTGGCAGTGGATAAAGTAGCTATACAACGGGGCATACGAAAAATTGTGCAACTTACAGCCCTCGTTCGAAAGGCACTCATTACACTCTCTAGGGTCTGCTCGTATTCACGGATCAGAACGCCAAGTTGCTTGTTGTCGTGTTGCAATGTCTGGTTCTCTGCAGCAAGTGAAGCATTCATCCGTTCAAGTTCAGCATCGTATACCTCTGGGGAAATCAAAAGCAGCGTGAGCATCTATGCAGATATAGTTGAGCACATCCCAAAGACCTTTGGTTTTGTCGAGGTTGAACCTTGGTTTGTTTCAACAGCATGAAAAAGATTGGGCGAGGACCAAGTGTAAAGGGCTCACCTCCGTAACACAAATCCGCTCTGGGAATGAGTGGCCTGGTTCTGTATGGATCTTGCTTAGTATCGTCGTAAGACGTGGTTGCAGGGAGTGCACCTTGGCGGCTCCAGCAGCAGAGTGAAGAGAGTGTGCAACAGCACGGTTATCAGCAAGCTGCGCTGAGAGTTCTTGTATAGTGTTTATGAGGCGGTCAACGTCAGAATCGCCAGGATTGTCTACGACCGTCATTGCGTCAATATATTGTCAAGAAAATGCAGAGCTTTGAAGTTCAGTGGGTACAAGTACGGTCCTAATTAGGCAAGTATGCTGCACGCCATTGCCAAACTTAGGAACCTACTTCAATAGGCAAGTCAGTACTGACTGCAACTTGAATGTGAAGTGCGTCACGGCCAAACTACCAACTCATTCCTCTGGACTTCATAATTTTTTTGCAGGTTGTTGTAGGCTGTTGTTCTGCAGATCTGATATCCACGCTGGACTCAGGGCTTGGAAAGGTCATCCAACGTCCCACAGGACTTCGGACCGCAACTTGCCAGTTGGCTATCTTCGCCGTTTCTGTGCGCACCTAAACCAAGTCATCGACCTTTTCGTGTACGGGATTTACCGATATACCTAGTGCATTTTAGGTACGGCCATAACTTTGTGTCAAAGCACTGCTGAGGATATCAGGCATTATGGGTGGACGGGGTAGGCCCACTATTTTCCACACTGTGGCGCCCATTGTGCTCGAGCACGATGCCACACTCCAAATTGACAATCGAAATTGGTAAAGCCACGCTACCCTGAAGGTCCCAAAGCGGGATGCAGTGGATAGCCTACCCTGACATCCCGCTGGCCCAGCATAAATGACCATCCCTTCTCCATTGACTTTCAAAGCTGACGCGACATTCTTGTAACCCTTCCCCATCTCTTCCTTGTTCCCGTTGATATGTCTCGCCATGCCTCGAGCACTCACAAGGGGCTCCCGAGACTCGTTTATGTACAGGAAATACCCACACATTCAGCGAGGAGAGTCAGGGGCAAGAGCATCGACCCCGAGGAAGCAGCGGTGTGTACCCCTGCGGGGAAGATACCACCCACGACTCTTCGTTTTGATCTCGAACAAACGTTCCCATCCATCCTAACACCTATCGCCCTTCTGCGAAAAATCCCGGACTCTCAGGACCTCGATGCATTACGTGCTCTCGTGCCAATTTTTATACACTGCATGAACTCTATCGGGCGTTCTTTAGACACACTCCCGCAAGAAGTTCGTGCCAGCGCTGCTTACCTTCGTGCTCAAAGTTCTATAGCGTTCAGCCAATCATTGCTAAGTGGATACATCCAGGAGATACCGGAAAAGACCAAGGCTGGTACAAAACCCGATGCAATTATTGACAGGGCGATGCATTTCCTTGACATGAACATAACTTCTCTCAAGGACTTTTTACAAGTTGCAGCTCACCAGCTAGTCCACTTCAAACCCTTGCCCCCACCACCCTTGGAGGTGGAACCCCAGCCAGATCCGGAATCCGTGAAGGACTCCAACTCAGAGCCAGGATCTATGAAGGCGGAAAACTCTCCAGAATCTACGAAGGCAGACAACTCTCCAGCATCTTCTACGGAAGGTGGAACGTCGGGCATCAACCACCAGGCAAAATTAGAGCCCATTCTAGAAAATAATACCAGCACAGATGGGCAACCGAAGTCCCCGATGAAAGGCCAGACGACCAAGTTCTCCCTGTTGCACCCAATCTCCACACGCAGGAAGAAAAAGAGTATATCCCATGACGGGTCTCCGGGCTCTAGCCCTACTCTCGTTAACAGCGACCACATCCAGCTGGAAAGTGGATATGTGCATGTCTCCACGAACATTCGCAACTCCATTGCCCAGTTCCCTAATATTATTAATGGGCCAATTCCTGACATTCTCCCCCACGCTGAGGACGCAACGGAGATTTGGAAAGATGGTAACGGAATTGCGGAACTCGCATCACTGAAGGCCCTCATCCGTTACATGACGTCCAAGTCGTCAAACGGTGATGCAGATATCACGGATGTATTCTTTTTATGCTTTCGCTTCTTCTCGACGCCCATGGAGACATTCAGAGCTTTACTTGCACGATATTGCGAAGATATGCCGCACAGTCTTTCTCCTGTTGACGTATCCACTGCATCCTTGTATGTGAAGATGCGCGTCGCCAAACTTCTTTACCTCTGGGTTGATCTTCACTGGCGCCCGGAGGAGGATGGAGATGTATTTAGTCCTCTCACAGACTTCGCCTTTTTCCATTTGTCCAAGGATCTTCCCAAAGAGGCATCCTCCAAGCTCATCAACGCCTTACACGATCGGGCTTGTGCAGGCGGAAAAGGTCGCGGTCTCCGCATTGAACGCACTGTCGCACATGCCGAATCCAAGAGTCATTCCGAATTGCTTCGCTGTTCATGGGAACCAAAAGATAAGAAGGCTATGATCAAGGGGGATTTTTCCAAGGTTCAACTACTCCACTTCAACAACCCTGGAGGCTACTCGTTGCTTGCCTTTCAGCTTACTCTTCTCTTATGGGAGAAATATCGCTGCTTCGAACCGGAGGACGCTGTCCGCTATTTTATGGTTCGCGAAGGTGGAGATAGCGCTTTGACCACTGAAGTGGCATGCCAAGTCGCCACCTTCATGTCTTATGAAAAAGCGTTGCACCGATGGGTTATGGATACATTGGCTTCCGCCACAACAGCGGAAATGCGCACCGAACTGGTGGAAATGTTCCTAGACGTCGCTCAGGTAAGCTGGCATCTTAGCCGCAGCAGAATGTCTTAACAAGTCTACCAGCATTGTCATAAGATACGTAATTACTCTGCGTCTTGTTTAATATCTCTTGCATGTGACCGCCCGTCGGTGATGCCCTTTGTCACGGTAAGTTATTATATACTTTGAACACTGGCGGTGATTTATGAGATATATTATTAGTCCATAAAACTTAGCGCCAAGCATCTGAAGATAAAAGCGACTCTCAGCGAGTTTTACACTGGAGGTGGAAACAATTTACGTGCGTACAAAGAGGCTCTCCGAAATTGTCACTGCCCCGCGTTGCCTGGAATGAGTGAGTATTGTGGAGTTATCTCGCAAACATTGATTTGACATGGCGGCAGTGCTCTTTATTCGAGAGGTCAGTCGTGCATGCATTTCTGGTCCCCACTGTGTCGCACACCCAAAGGTTCCTGGCTCTCGTCTGATTAATTTGAGGCGTTACCGTCCTATTACTTGGGCTGTGCGGGGTTCGTTAATGCTATGCATGCCGTGGATGGTTTTTCCCTGACTTGGCTTACTTTAGCGATGGAAAGATGCCACGTGCCGTTTAAGATCGAACGCGCTGACTACGTCTGCAACTGGTTGGATCATGTTCTCTCGGAATACCATCAAGGTACCGAGGTAGAATGGGAGGCCCGCATCTATGCTAAATGGTAAGATCCTGTTTGTCCTGAACACCCGGAGAGTGACAACTGACTGTATTTGAAGTCGGAAATCATAGGTACCCGTGCAAGGTGATGGCCCCATACATCCGAATCTTCCCCTATACCCTACCCAAGAGTCGACTCAAATATACACGTTCCTTCTTCAAACCATTGATATTTCAATATGACACCACTCTCCTTCATTGCAAAACATCACACCCGCTCTCTTTGCAGCCTTGCTCAATGGAATTTGTTTGTTACTGTATCGTTATTTTTTATTTTGCAGCTATGCCCGATGTCATCATAGTATTTGTACACATGTCCTACCACACTCATTCCGTAACTTGTTCAAGTGCCAACGCGCAACTCCCTGTCTTGCGTGTATTTTTCTAATCGGTTATTATAATTATTACCCGAACAACACTCGAGTCCTGTTGAAGCTTGGTTATGGATGTACGAACTGTATAAATGCTCGAATAGTAACTAATATCATGATGAATGCAAGAAAAGAAATGGATGACACGTTGCGATAAAAGTGGTCGTAGCTTATCATGAGCTAGTGTGGACTTGGGCGTAAAACCAAGAGGCAACCCATGCAGGTGCTAATCGTCTATTGTGCTGGATGGCTTCAGCTTCTTCCTTCTTCAGGCGTTCTTCAGCGGCAATCTGTTCCTCTGCGATTGCCTCATTAAGCACAGCTTCTCCGGTAGGCACGTTTCCCGCAATGGAAATGCGCGAGCCCCGAGGAATGATAGATGCAGTAGAGCGGATCAACTCTGCCTGCGCGTGCAGGTCAGGGCGCAATACAGGGTCGCTCTTTGTGTAGACCTGGGTTGGCGAATCTTGTTGGTGCCCCGTCAAGGTCATCGCTCTCTGGCGGAGAGGCTCCCCGCTCGGTTCGAACGTTTGGGACTGTGTACGAGGATGTTCGTCAACGGTCTGGGATCTTGTGGTGATGCCACGCGGAATTCGTAGTGCACTGCTCTGTCCGCTAGTGCCATTGCTGGAGAACCTCTGCCGGAATAAGGATGGGCGGTGCTCGTCTACCGAGTCTATTTCTTCATTGCGATCCATCGCCATGACCCTATTCCGTATGCCCTCGGGAAGATCGATGTCTTCCTCTCCACTATACTGATTTGGTATGACAGGGAAAACGGACCCACGTTCCACGTCGGGACTCCTGGTCGGTGAGTCATATAGGGAAGCAATGTCATGTGCCACCTCCAGCCCAAGATCCTCATTGCTCGACTCGCTCGTCAGAGAGTGTCGAAGCTCTACTGTGTCGTCTAAGTTGAGAACTCCGAAGATCTTTCGTGGCAGCCATAAGGTGTTGGTGATGGGTCTAGCGTAATAAGTATTATCGTAAGGGATATCATGTCGAGGCTCGTCATCCCATATTGGGTGGGGTGGATGCCGTGTAACCAAAGATGTTGTACCGGAGGTCCCTGCCTGGTGTTCCTGACGAGTAGGGGAGCGAAGGGCAGCTGGAGGGCTTGTTGAGTCAACCTTTGAAACTGATCCTTCCCTGTAATGAAAAGGGATTGGCTGGCGCCTCTGCGTGGGGCGCATACGTCCCGGATCCGTGGTGTAGGAAAAGCGCGTCCATCGCGGCAAGCGCCAGGCACGAAATCTAGAGGAAATACGTGATTCCGCATCCTTCGTGTCTTCCTTACTCGTTAACGGCTTATTTTGATTGTTCGTCTCCTCAGGATGCTCAACTCCAATTGCGCCGGTTCTGCAAACCACCTCAGCCTCCAGGATATCATCCTGTTCAAAACGAGCGCGGCACACCCGGGTCATCCTACGCGTCGACTTCAGTTTGGCAAGACAAATATGTAGGACAAAAACCAACAGAAGCTTCACGATAGCTGTGAGAATGAACAAAACAGCCGCGAGAGTCAGGTTGACGGTTTTCTTTAACACGGCCATGTATGCAAGGAAAACAAACTGTGACATAGGTCTGATCATTGTCAACCAAGATATGTCTATAAAACAAACCTGAGAGAACATAAGACCTAAAAGACTTTAGTCTCATTCCCAAACAGCACTGAAGGACGTACCATCCAACGAGTAGCGAACCATGCGTATGAGAAGATTTTGACCATTGCATTCGTAGTTCTTCGCGTAAAGGTGAACAAACTGAAACATGTCACAGACCATAATTATGTGCCAAGACCTTTGACCAACCTGATTCTTTATTACCACTTGTATGGAGTCAGTATCATTGCAAAATGCGCTACCGCTAGTATGCCATGGCACGTACCCGTCTCGACTGCAAAGTAGATCAACGCGAAAGGCAGAACTAAAGGATTGAGAATGGCAAAGAGTAGGCACACATGAACGATGAGTAAGTGATTGGGCAACCAATCTACAAAAACCACGCGCTCGATCAATGGCCTATGAACGTGGAATGATAGACATACAATAATAATCGAATGTACGAGGCTTTATTCCGACAGCGCGCTTCCGGGGAGCTACTTGCCTACTAGTCGAGGGATATTCGAAGAGCGGAAGCTGCAGTCAACGTAAGTGACGTTCGACTATCTAGAGCCTAACATACCCCAACTAGTAATTTTAAGCATGGCCAAATAAGAAAGAGGAAGTCAAGGAACGTACACATCACTAACTCCAGAGATCCATGTACAGCAGTCGCGAAGATCACTGTTCAATTCTTTTCTTAGCACCTGCGAACGGAAAGGTAATAGCAAAGAAGAACGTACTCCATCCTACGTAAAATGGACCAGCGCTTGGAAAGCTATCGGCCAAGACACCTAGAATGTTGCTTTCCGAGACCTTTCCGAATGACGTGAGAAAGGTCTGCAACACTGCTGCGCCAACACAAAAGAAGACCAAGACGTTGACGATTAGAAACTTGTAGTACCGTGTCAGGATAGTGTCATGTATGAGCGATAATGTCGTTATCCTGTACGCCTTCTTGGCAATGAGAAACAGGATGGGTGGAATAAGGATGGCGAGAAGGGACACTAAAATAGTGGGAAGGAATGATTGAATGATTTCTTGTTGCCATGGATGATGTGCAAGATAGTTATACTGCAGAACTCTGTCAACTATCGCATCTCTTTAGGTGTCCGCGAATGCTCACCAGACTTGGCCAAAAAGTGGCAATACTTTGGATGGACACCAACCCGACGAAGAGGGAGACGGGAAAAAGCCAAAATATGGTAAAGGCCCTAATGGATTATACTGTGAGACATTGTTGACCTTAGGTGCACTTGCACTCACCAAACACCAAGGTTGACGACCCAGTTTTTAATTAACTACGACACGTTACAGATCACACATGTCGTAGATCCTCTACATCAAAACCACATACCTCCGCTCGAAATGTACTTTTCATTACTCTCGTCCAGTCTATGTCTTCATATTGAGGAGCCATAGTCACGAGACAAGTCAAGGGATTTTCAGGGTGAACCGCTAGGTACTTGCACGCCTTCCTGGCGTCTTTCGGGTCCTTGAACGTTACGAAGGCTGTAGAAACGGGATCATATTCATTGATTGGTTTTGCTCTGTTCTGCGAGATGAGCGTTGTTAGAAGTTTAAGCTTTGCTGTGTAGTAATCGATGCTTGGGACTGTCTTCCCACGGAAAAGCACAGACAAATGGATAAGGGGTTGGTACGGATCGAGCATGTGCCGTGGAAGGCTGAGCAGTGCGTCCCACAACGTCCCGAACTGCAAGCCATGGACGTCGGGAGTAGGCGACCCGTTCGGGATATCAGCCAACGCCACCAAGTTGTTCTCGGAGCCCTCAGAGGGCAGTTTGCGCTTCCGCCAAAGAAGGTTCTTGGGTTTGTTGATCTTCTGTTTAGCAACACCAGCTTGGACAACGAAAGGTTCCAGGGTTCTAGCGAGTAGATCCAAGTCTGCTTTGGTGCTTGCCGGAGATTGCTGACCCTCAACATCGACCACTTTTTTACCCTTACCTTCAGTCATAGCACCACTAGAATTACCAGACGTTACTAATGCCCTTCTCTTTTCCAGTTCTCGGGATACGGCCGCGAGGGTTTTCTTGGCAAGCTTGATGTGCGCCTCCTCGAGAGCACAGAGGATGTCTTCACGTCTTTCAAGGAGGGAAGCGAGTTCCGTCATTTTCCTTGCTATCACAACTCGCTCGATAACGGGGATATCTCCTACAGGAGCATTATCCTGTAATTCTTCTGTCTCCCCTTCAGAACCGAGTCCGATAGCTTGAATGGGGATCTGCTTGGATATATGCTTTGCGCGATTAAAAATAAATGCGATGACTTTGTCCACAAATCCAGGTTGTGTTGACGATGTTATCCCCATGGATGGCAGGGCGACTGGCCGAGACATGTAATATTCGAAGTATTCCTTCACCTTTGCCTCGGTACGTAGTTCCACGGGTAGATTCGATATCATGACGGTGCGCAGGCGTAGACCACGATTTGAGCGATCTGCATCAAGTGGGGCGATATCCTGAAATGAAAATTTGGGGTATGGATGTGGATGGTATTGTGCGTTCCTCTCTGCAAGGGCATCCGACTCCGCAATGCGCGCAGCCTCGTCTATTTTGGCTGCACGGAACTTGAAAGCCCCAATGCATATATACAACAGAGTTGAAATCCAAGTAAAGGTGAGCCAAAATAAGATGCAAACATGGATCCAAAGAAGTTCCAGGCCTTCCTGGGATAGTACCAGAGAGGCGATGGATGCGCGTGTCATCGATTTCGGCGACACGTCATCCGGTGAGAAGTGGACATGAATCGGAAGTAAAATAGGAACAGTCGTGAATGTGTGCACCAGAACAAAATACACTAGTGGTCGGACCTTAGCATCGTAGTTCGTCTGTGGTAAAGGGGCGACTTACAGCATCCTTGGAGGAAACGGACATAAAGGGTGGCATCCACACCTCTCAATTCATTGAGTCTCGCTTGTGGCATTTCGATGACCTCTTTGACCCATGACAACGGCCAGCCTTGGGGAATTGGGGGTGATGGATTCCTAACACTTGGCTTAAAACAACAGGACAAGGGGCGGAAGGTGTACAAACTTTGCCCATGATCTCCCTTGATATAGGCTTGGGCCGGTCTACAATAAGCCTTGGGCAGAAAGAAAGTGAACAGAGGACGTACTAGCCAAACTGCCAAGATTCGACACTCCCCAGTCCTTCAGGAGAATGAGGCCCACGTCTCCGTCTCTTCATCACTTCATAACAACCAACACATAATACCGTTATACCAACAGCAATGACAGATTGGTTGATGAGGCCACTGAAAGGTAGAGTGGGTTAGGATTCGGTTTGAACTGAGAGGTACTAAGAATCTGCAAGACCTGTAATCCTTCGAAAATGGCCTGTTCTGTATGTCACCCATGGAGCAGTCCCAATAAAATTACGGTGCCTTCTGCACCAGAGCGGGCGAGAGGATGGAGGAAAACACGCGCTTGGCTTTGGCCCGGAAATGGTGTGACTGAAAACAGCCCCATAGTACTATGACGTCGTCAATGTTTGGTCCACGAGACAAACGCCGATTGGTAGTACTAACGGTCTCTATAAAGCTTTCCGCGTTGTTTAGTTTAGCAGTATGTTTCAAAACTACATAGTAAACAAAAGCGCTGTGTTGTACACTAGCGGTCGTCAGTTTCATTGCATCTCGCCCATGTGGCATTGTAGCTGCAGGTCTTCGCGCTGGATTTCACCTCCGTTTTCCAAACACGTATGAGTCGGGCTTCCAATTCACCATACAGCGTCGCTCCACTGCAAAGCCGAGCATATACTGTGCACTATTCTGCATGCTTTCAAATTCTAGCTTTGCCACCATGAAGTGTTGCACACTTGCAAATCTACTTGCTCTGATCTCCAAGAGCCCACGTCTTCCGAGTCGCAAGTACCAATCTCTAAGATACTACTTTGTGCGCGCTATCCGCAGCTTCTGCGGCTTGTAAACAAAGTTCTCCGAATAGTTCTTGGGAGGAATTCTCTTGACTGTTTGGGGTTGGCTATGACCAATGATTAATGGTGGATATGTCCGTTAACTTAAAATGAACATACATGTAGTAATCCCAACCTTGACGAGTAATTAAACAGGCTATTGAGACAAGGAAAGTTAGGCAGTGCAGTAGACGTACCTTGCTTCTCTGCAAAATTGATAGCGGATTCCTTTGTCGAGAACGATATGCGAGTGCCTTGCATATAATCAGCACTGAAAAACGAATGAGTCCATGAACGGAGGAAAGTCATGATGTGTGACTCTACGTACGAACTAGCAAAGCCCATCAAAGGGTTCTCCCAACGGCCACCTCCCTGGAGGATATCCCAGTCGATACGCCAGCGTTCAGACTTTCCTGAACCACTTTGCATGGTGTTGCGCGTAGGCTGATAAATTCGCACCGCACGGTGATGCAACTCAGCTAAGGAAATATATAAGATCCGCACACAGTTGGCCAGGCAGCGAAATACTTACTGGGCGCACCGCTAATAACATCAGCAGTCAATACTTCGCCCTGGACTGGTTGTGATATTTGGGTTCCCTTGTCCGCGGTATCCTGGGGTGAGACTGGATGGCTAGGTGTGTCGGAAGTAAAGGCACGAGAAGAGGTGGTAAGTGCTGGCCTTGCGAGAGTCGTGCGGCAAGCACGAATGAGAGACATTTTCCCTGACTTGAAGTTGAGTCAGTAATGTGCTGTGCCAGTGTGGCCAGCAAGATGATGAACTCACCACGGCGTCTGGAACAGCGAAGAAACGTTTTGCCTATTCCGGTAGATACCGCTCGGTGGCTGTGCGGACGGGTTTGCTCCCCGTAGTAGCGATGATATATAGTGATTGTGCAATGAGAGATGGCATTGTAGTACATGCGCAGTTCGGAATAAATGCTGTATGAACATAAATTACAGTTTTGAACATGACACGAGCGACAATGTACGATATCCAGCATAGTCCACTTGTTCAACCACCATTAAACCCAATAATCCTGCTAACTGGTCGCAGCATGATCACAGGGTTAGGGGGCTCCTCTGGGACTCCATCCAGTTCGTCGCCCTCGTCGCTGTCAGATTCCCCATCCGGATGTTTCGGACCCAGCATGCTAACCACGCGGCTAATGTGGGCTTCAGACTGCTTGAACGATGGGGGTGCACGGAGGGTTTTTGCAGTTTCGGCAATCTCCCTCACCACGTCGCCATCGAGTTCGATGTTGAACAAATCGAGAATGTATCTCCGCACGGGCAGGCGATAACGCTGAATAGAGATGGTATGAAGTGCTCTGAAGAACACAGCAGGCGAGGAGAACGCAGCATGGTACTCGGGACGCGATTTCATTCTGAAAGAAACAGTGAGTCCAAGAAATCCTGCCACCATACGCTGAAGGAATTTACCTTGCCAATGAACGGGACGCGGTATTGGCAATGACAGTATTACTGAGATTCTCGATGGCAGTGATGACCTCCAGCTCCGTGTGGATTGTCGGTGGTAATAATCGAATGTCGGCGTCGCCTTTTACTTCAATAGGTTCCCAGGTGGGCATCTGGTGCGACATATCAGCAGGGGCTGACCAGGATGGATAAACTCACCGAGATGAATTTGAACAAATTGACGGGTATGCAGAGTCCGGTGGGATGCCCGAGGGGTGATAATGTAGCTTCCCAGCTATAGTCATCAAGGATCTCAGCACCTTGAGGAGTTGAGGATATCAAACCTAGAACGAAAAAGCATGTGCTGTTCCTGAATTAGGCTTCAGAGCCCCGAGGACATGTTCACGTCACTTACCCCCGAATAGAGGGTATCAATGAATGCTCTGCGATGTCCAAAACGGATGGTATGATTTCTTCTTCTTCGAGAAAAGGTAGACCACCCTCTGTGGCACCTACATTCCCCTGTCAGAGGCCCATCAATCAATCTGCAAAGCTCAAGATAATTCGATTACGTACGACTGCCCACAGAATACTCTTTAATTTCAGGATAACTTCCAGATCTTCACTTTCCAAGCCATGTTGTCGGATAAAATGAGAAAACTCTCCAAAATGTCCCCTTTCACTGAGGACCTGGCAACCAAGCTCGGTCTTTGACATTTCTCCGTAAAAATGAGGTGGAACAACGCCATCAAATGCTCTGAAGAGGGATAAGGACCTGATACGACGCAGTTCTATATCGCACTCACAAGACATCCTCGTCGTCTTCCATGGCTTCTGAACTGAAAACTTTAGCCAGGAAGATCTCAATCTGGACGACGTAATAGATATTGCGTTCCTGTGTTCGTTAGTCAGTGCGAGGAAGCAGCCAGACACAATTTGGAACCCACATGGAACCACATATCCATCTCCCTGTCAATATAGCCTGCATCGTAGAGGTAGCGGAATCCCGTTGGAGTAGACATAAATCTAAGAAAGAAAGCATGATTAGCGTCATAATCTTGGTAGCGGAAACACCGCTACGGACCTGAGAAGCAACGGGTGTCCAACGTCGCCCATATGGTCCAGAATAGGCTGCATTTCAACAACCAGTTCAAGAACCTCCATTGACTCGCACGCTTCCTCAAGGTATTGAATTGCAGCCTCAATGACCTCTGGAGCAGGATCGTATAGCTGTGTTAGTAGAAGGCGCAATGTCCATGCCATAGGAGTTGAGGAGTTGCGAATCAGTTCGCCGAGATGGTGGGTAGCAAATAGTCGAATTCCCTAAAACACTTCATAAATATTGAATGTCGGGATTTAAACAGTGTCTATACCGCATCACTGGATGTCAACGCTTTGGACAGCACAACACGCGGGTGTCCATCACTACGCACTCCATCAATCACGAAACGGAAGAGATAATGTTCGATACTGACATTGTATAATCCAAGTTAGTGATGACTGCTGAGATGAGATCATCACGGTTTTGAAGGTCGATGAGGTGGTAAAAAGCTGTGAATATTTTCGACTTCTCCATAAGGCTGAGTAGAATTAGACACATCCTATGGATGGCATAGACATATGCTCACTCAATTCCCTCCGGATGCTTGCTGAGTGTGCCCAACATCTCGAAATAGCCACATGTGAGAGTTTCTGCTACGCGCTGCTTTGAAAATATCGGATCTGACTCTGGCGTGCTATTGAACTGCTCGCAGACGTGAGGCACCAACGAAACCAGTTTCGAAACCTTACTCACAGGATCCAGTTGAGCAAAGCTCCTGATTATTTGCTTCAGAAAGTCGTCCTCGGTTAACAGAAATCGGACACCGTCGGGACTTGCCAGCAAAGTCGTAAGGAGGGAGCATCCCAGGCGTACCCATCGCAGGTTTTGCTAGAAATATCCAAAGTGAGTAGGTCCAGAATGGCAAAAATGAGAGGGTTACACACCTGTTTCTTGGGCATGTCAGAAAAGCGATGCGAAAATGGGTGGAAGAATGCCATCAGTCGGCGCATGAATCTCCCAACTTTGATGGCCTCTTCGAGACGTTTCGGATTCAGGAAGGGCCCTTCAACGAGGTCCTGCAGTACCTCGAAACTCCACTTCGTACTGTCTTTCGTTATCATAATCTGGGTATGGTCTAAGATTATCCGAAGCGATCTGGCACTCAAACAACTTTCACCTGGGTTTCAAGCACATAGGCCTGGAACATTTTGTCATCCATTTGTATCCCGAGCTTGATCTTGCTTTGTTCGACTTGCCTTTGCCCTCGGCGTACGGCATCATCGGCTGAATTAGCTCTGCAATTTTGTGTCAGCAAGACTATGATGTCGCAATGCCATGTCCCACCTTGGCCTTGTATCCCTGCAACTAGGGTATAACCTTGCATGATTACGATTGAAGCTATCTATGGCGGTTATTGCAGATGTCCCGACAATCCGGTGTTCTCCTCTAGTGTAATCCGCAGCAAGGTCAAACACTTGTGGGATTGCCTGTTTCATCCATGAATGATTTATTGTGGAGACTTCTCAGCGGCTAGATACGATACCTGGATATTCGCTGCCATATTCAGCGGCAACACCCGATTAGCCATTTGCATAACCTCTGCCATAAGGAGGATAGCCTTGCGGGTGAGGTTGGAGCCCGTGGTACGTTCTTCGAGCATTGTCGTCAATGCCTGTGATAATTTTAACCAGAATGCGTTCAAAAGAACACTCCACATACATCTAACAAGCCCGCATGGGTAAACACAAGGACAAGCAACGCAATGTATTGGTCCGTCAGCTTCAGTGCCTCTGGCCCACGTTGTTGGGTCTTATATTCATCCGGATGTTCAGGTGGTTCACGGGGTTTGCGATACACTGAAGGATTTCAGTATCAGTACGAAGGATACATGGCGAAAATCCTACTGGTCAATCGGCGCCCATCAATGAATGTCTTGTACCACTCCGGAGCTTTGATGTTCAACAGATCGAAGAACATATCAAGGACAATTTCCTGGAAAGAAGACGTAAATTTCTCTCAATACGACTTGCAGAAATGTATTTACTCGCGAGTCGAGGGAAGGTATTCGAAGGGTGTCGACGATAGATTTAATCGCCCTCTGATCCTCCATGCAGAAATACATCAGCCCTGGCTGGGATCAGGTACAATGGTCATAGCAAACCGACTTCGACATACCACTCCATGTTCGCAGCATCAACTGTATCACTTTCGTACAGCGTCTCATTCGATCAGCATGGTCGGCACCACGGCCATAGGCATCCGTTACCGCCAGGAGGGCTATCTAACAAATAGTAAGAGTTAGGATGAGATTACCAATGACAAACTACAAGCATACTTCGACGTCAATTCCGAGCCGGAGATATGCCCGAGTTCGTGGCGAATCCATAATGTGTAGAAAGGTGGCAGCTAGAATGGGTCCTAGCTCAACTGGGCCCTCACCGAGGGCATGGAGGAGGAACCGAATACCGCCGGCCCTGGCGACGAGGTCAAGGTCAAGCAAACCTATCACCCAACTTTATCATCCAAAACTAATTCAGCCGGATATCCGTGTACTCACTCATTTCTGCTAATGTCTCCACGCAAATCGATCTAAAGGTATCTTCTGCATGCTCAGCCACAGCAACGAGTGCGCGAATAATAGACTCTGAGAGTGGGATAGGCCCCGCCTCTGTATTTCCACGTCTATCCCGCCTTTCGGATGCGATGTCCATGATGGCGCGGATGAGTTTGATCACCTGTTCTCTTTCCACGGCGAACTTGTGATCTCGAGCGAGCGACCTTGGGAAAATGAGCACATAGCTAGATTCCTAGGTAATGATAACGGCACTTTACAATGAACCACTCAAGTGGTTGCTGGTGTAACTCTTCAATAGAGGCGAAATCCACGAGGGAGTATCGTAGTAAGCGATAGGCCGCAGCGCGACAGTGTTTCGAGCAACTGTCCGCGAGTGACGGTATTACACTTAACCCACATAAGTCAAACTGCAACGCCTACAAATGGACAGCCTTACGCCTGGGCAAGCTCCTCAACAGCGATCTCGTACCGAACCCGCATATTGCGTTGCAGAAGGGTAACCAGCTTATTCATTATATCGACGCGGGTTCTGTCTTGTTCTGAGCTTGTTTGAGCGGATGAGCTACTCGTTGAAGACGGCGAAGATGGTAATTGGACCTGTCGCGGGACTGAAGCCAGAGACTTGATGTACGAGTTCGCTTGGTTCAAGGCGGTGCGGAAATCATCTGAAGGTGAATCAGGATCAGCGCACCAAATCAGTGTTAGAAAGCCACCACCTTTGTCGTTATCGTCACTGTCTGCTCGGAGCCGGAGAGTAGTAGGGGGGGCTTGTCCCGCGAATTTGCGCTTGGTTGCAGGGGCCACACCATTTTTCTTGCGCCTCGATGTTTCTGCGTCGATGTTGCAGTACAAATGCTCGAACACAATATTCACTACACTTACCTAGCTCAATCCTCTTCGTGAGCATCTCGATCTCAGTAGTAGCCATCTCCAGTTCTGACTCTACTTGAATCCGCATCATGTCCTTGCATGACTATGTTCAATAAGCTGTCCCGCTCGCGATGGATCATGCTCTCACAGTAATGGGGAGCTTTAGAAACTTCTCAGCACCCTCCTTGATACGATTTTCCCTCTCCAGTCGAGCGGTAAGGGTTTCCAACTGTTTAAACAGCATAGTCTCAGACAGTCTCCACACGATATACTTGCTGCTGTGCGCACCTGATTGTCAGGTGTCCTGTGTGCACCATCTATTTCCTGGGACACAGCGGTTGATTGCGAGGAGGACACCTTAAGGAGTGTTGTCGATGCTGACAGGTCATGATCGCTGTTCGTGGGCATCAAACGGTATAGTGTTAATGTAGAGATGGCTGCACACGACACTGCGTGGATCAGTCTCGGCGGGACAAGTGGCAACGGGTGCAAACAGCATATCCGGGGCACCGTAACCAACATCACGTGTCACCAAACAGGGGTTTCTAAGACCGTCCCAACTGTGACAACTTTTAAGTACATAGAGAGATTCTAACATGGAGGTATTCAGTTACGCCTTGATTCACCCCCATCACATGTGTTATTAATGTTTGCTTTCAGAAGGAACAGATCCAGAACCTAGTTCCCTCTCAACTCGCTGAAATATCCACTCCCGGGCTGTGTTGTCCCACAAAACAACGGGCACCTTCACTTGTCCTAGCCCGGACTTGTTCGCATCCGACTTCCATCGCCTATATTCCGCGAACGTCCCCGTCTTTAAGATTTGGATGGTAAATGGTTTCAACCTCTTCGACTCAAAGACTGGTCTAAACCTTTCGTTTTGACGGACGAATTCGGCCATCAGGCGTGCTGGGGCTTCATCCGCCTTGGGATCTGTGTCGAAGGTAGCAGCCATAATCACTATGCCTAAGTAAGGAACCAGGCAAACATACCAAGGTCACCCTGAATTTCGACAAAGTATCCAATATATTTGTTGTCGTCGATGACAGTCGTAAACTCGCCAATTAAACCAAGCGTGTCTTGCACTGCTAAGATAGCGCTTGTGATTTGGCTCTCGGTCAACATGACTCCTGCCAGCCGGGCAGCGAGGCTGTTTCACGTTAATCCGCGTAGAAATATAGGCGACAATGGGGCATACTTTTGGCGTTCGACGAATCGCACAACGGGTGTACCATCATTAGGGTCGAAGCCTGCAATCTCCACGATGTCTCCGATGCGGTAACGCCACAGTCCCTTGTGGGCAGTCACTACGACTTCATACATTTTTCCGACGTTGACTTGCCACTGACAGCGGATTAGAGAGAGCGCACGAGTGAGATGAAAGGGCTTACTGGGCACAAGAGACCAGATGCTGTCCCCTCGTTGGTAACATCAAGGAATTCAAAAAATTCAGTTAATAGTAATTTGTACAGATTCATGTTGTTCGGGGGATCGTAAGCCAAACCAACGGAGGCTTCACTGGCAAAATAACCCTGACTGTGTAACTGAACATCTGGACCAATATAGTGCTTTATCTGTGGGATGACCTAAGTTTTCGCCAGTGGATTATTAATGACGGGGCCTGCCTTCGGAAGGGCACCTGCGAAGACACCACTCCCAACAACGAAAACCGTCCTGAGTATCGGCCAAACCTTCGCCAACCAGCCAGGCTGCTCCGTCGCTTTCCCGATGGCCAGAAGCTCGGCTGCACGTTCAGGACGCGGAGGGAAGTGAGGCTATTGAACGACGTGGACATCTTAGCGGGGGGACCTGAGATGAAGAGGAAGTGGCTACCTCTAGGTATTCCCGGACATGATCGATTCCCTCCCAGTCTGGGAGTGTGCCAGACCCAATGCTTGCTACAAGTGTATCCCATTCTTGCTCCATATACAGAATCATATCGAGCATAGCAGTGCTAAAGTATACTGTGATCGTCTCGAGCTCACGTTCTGCCAGGGCGAAGAGTATATGCATTGACATGAATGATGGGTACTTGGTGATAAATCCGACGGCATTTGGAGAGGTATACGGACCTGCGACACTGTGTAATGACTTCGAAAAGAACCAAGGAAAGGTACGTACTTGGCAACTTGATATTGAGGTGATCTTGGTCAACATCCAATCCTTGCCGTACGCGGGCCTTAATGGCTGACACTGCAGCGACGGGGAACTTCTTGATCGTATCCCCCTTGTCATTCTGCACGCCAATCAACTGATGGTATTTGAAGGAAAAGGGTCGGTAGATTTTCCCGGAAGTAAGCTTCGGAGGAGCGGTGACAGGTTTGTAGCTGTACAGGGCGATATACTTTGCCTTTGCACTGGATGTTGAACTAGTCTTGGCGATTCCATGAGGCAGTCCTGGAGCAAACATATTCTGTACATCTTTTTCCAGGCAATTGCTCTCAAGGAATCTCTTTACGAATGGCTCGTAAGAGTCGTAAGTTGTTAATGGAATCGCAGAGTAATAACTCTCGATGAGCGCATCGTCTCGGTCCTCACTGTCGCCTTCCTTCCTGAGATTCTGTAGTGCGGTGTGAAAGTCCAAAAAGACAGGCGACTCGGAGAAATAACGAGTGTCCTTGTTCTTCTTGATAAGAGAGAGCAGCGTACTCTCGGTGCGCCCCTTCAGTATTGCCCTGAGGGCAGGAGACAGGTCGTCAACAAGCGGGGGGGGCATAAAAGTGGCACGACAGACTCGAGATGGGAGTTGGAAGAGGGGTCCTTCGATGGGTCCAACTCGGCTCATATATCCTCAACTCACTCATGTACGGCATGGGTCAGCAAGCCGAGTTGGACCCATCGAAGTGGATTGCAACTTGGAAGAGGGATTATGTAATAGACCAAGTCCCAAACAGAGTAATGTACCGATTTGGAAGTTCGGCACCTCCCGATTACTGTACAAACAAAGTTCAAGCCACAAGACTGCTTTGGTGGATCCCAAAGTCCACCGTACAACGGGCCAGACAGATTCCTCAAGACAAGATGGGTGCGTTGCTGCTCATCATTACACCATTCTAGCCTAACAGGCATCCATGCAGTTCGCTACGCTGCCGCCGCTCTCGCTACCAACCCCGAAAAAAGTGCGTTCAGATGGTGTGGGTATGTCTCCATAGTCTCACCGACCTCTGCAATCTTCCAGCCGCCCGTGCTCGGGGCGAATATCTCCGCACCCACTTCAAGAACATGCGGGAGGTTGCTGCGGCACTCTCTGGTTCGTTTGTTGGGGATAACACCGATTTCTGCATCTCACGGCACACACCACAGGCATGAAGTTGACCAAGGCATACGCCTACCTAGGCAACGTGCTTGAACACAATCAGGCCATCCCTTTCCGTCGTTTCTCTGGTGGTGTCGGCCGGACAGCGCAAGCAAAACCATTCAAGACGACTCAGGGTGGGTTCACTGTAGTGGTTTGTACGACGATACAGTTTTTGGTCTGAGCGATTGCCTATCATAGGTCGCTGGCCTGAGAAATCCGTTAAATTCATCAACCGCCTCCTCAAGAACGCAGAAGCGAATGCTGACGCAAAAAGCCTGGAACTCGAGGACCTCACTATCAAGAACATCGTCGTTCAGCAAGCACCTGTACGCATAGGCCACACTCTATCCTACTCGCAATATAACTTTCATTCATAGAAAACGCGTCGTCGTACGTACCGTGCCCACGGTCGTATCAACCCTTATCAAGGACACCCTTGCCATGTCGAGATTATCCTTAGTGTCTCGGATGAGGTGGTGGAGAGAAGCAAGGACAAGGATGCTCTTGCCAAGTCTTCTTTGTCGTCGCTAAACCGGAGACAGATTGCAAGGAAGCGGATTGAGGCTGCACGGGCTACCTGACGCGACTCGCTGCACTGGTCCCACATGTTATATACACAGACATGCATATGATATGGCATAAGATCCAGTATTTTGAGAAACAGATGAGTCGCTGTACGATCAGTCACCCCCATCTTCAATGAGGCATCGCAATACCATGCTCATATAAGGGTCGTAATCTAGCAATCCGTTGTATCCCACTGGTCTTTTTCTACACCCCCCTTGCTCAGTGGGTCAGAGTGCTCAGATAACTCAGTTATGTTGTCGTTTCAAACTGACAATCGTGTTTCGGTGTCCGCCAAGTCAACTGAGTCCATGACATCATTTTATCATCACTAGCGCTAGGTCAGACTATCTTCTATGCAATCTTGAGAGTAAGAGGGGATCGCAGACATTTCACGTTTGGATCGTTTCCTTGAAGTTGAACGACTGGCAATATATGACTAGTACAGACAAACTTACCCGACACTACCACTTTGGTTGTCGTTTCTTTTTATGCAGGGTATTCCTGCCCGCAGCGCCTCTAGTATACTGCAGTGCATCAAACTTCTTCTTCGCATAGCGTCGAGCCTCAGCATCGTCCACCAGCTCATCCACCAATGTACGTTTCCGCTCTGCCCGTGGGAGATTGTCCGAACTGCCAGTCCCGAACGGCGTCGTCGTAGAAACGATGGTGCCAATCTTGTGTACGTCGTCGGGTTAAATGAGCGCCAATGAAACATTCGCTAATGGGTACTTACTGCAAAATGCTTTGGCAACCCTTTGATACCCTTCCCTTCACCCTCGTCCTTACGGTAGAACCGCTTTGGGTCGAGCTGGTTCCGTAATCTGAGAGCTTCAATTTCACGATACAGACGTGGTATATCTGCTTCTGCTGGGGCCGGAAGATCGAACCAACTAGGCCCGGTTGCTTTTTGTTTGGCCTAGAGCTGCGAGTGAGTAAAAGGTTGCTTGTACGAACGCCTTACATACAGCTTTTATCTGCCGTTTTGTAAGTCCAGCGGGTTTGGGCCCCGGAGGCGGCGCGGGTACGGCTACTGCAGCAGTCGCTGCTTCCGCACGCGAAACGTCTGGATCTCGAATTATCGATGGTGCTTCATGTCGGGTCTCACCGAATTCAAAGTATGCTGGGGGGAGCTTGCCGGGATCAAGAGGCGGTAATGGCCTGCATCCTGGGTTAAGAATACCATTCTAAACCAACGACCAACACGAAAACGCACGGTTCTTCTTCATCTGCGTCCACTTTGATGACGTCTTGGTCATGCCACCTTTCTTCCTCCAACATGTTTGCCAGCCTAGCTTCCTCACGTACATTCTGTCTGGCTTTTTCGAGTAGTGAATTTAGATACTCCTGTGTGACTTCCTCTGGTTCGGATTCGGACGAGCTCCCTTGCCATGAGCTTCTCCCGGAGTCTGAGTCGCTGTCGTCTGAGGCCGAGTCTGATCCAGAGCTTGAATATTCTACGCTGACGTCGTCGAGGGCATCCTCCGTGTTCGAAGTTCCTGTGGACTCCTCTGTTGCCTTTTGCTTTCCCTTGTTGGGTGAATCTACGGCCATATGAACTGGTCAATAGCTGAGTTACCTTTACGTAAGCCACTATGGATTCCAGCCGAATCCGATTCTTCATACTTACGAACTGCTGTTGCTGCAGCATAGTGAACGATCACAACAGCCATGGGACGCCGCCCTTCGTCAAAGAAGCCAAAGGTGGCCGCAAAACCACGGCCCATAGACAGGAGAGACAGCAAGCTCAAACGATGGGAAAGACCCTCCGACTTTGAGATGGACGAGGAGGATCGCTGTGCGTGCCTTTCAATTCTTGCCATAATACTAAAGCCTCATGCCAAGGTGCGTATGTTTATAGACCAAATTATGCTGGACGGAAATGACGATGGCGCACATGACGAAATTGATTTCGAGGAAGAGGAAGTTTTTGCGCTGGAAGGTATCTCGGAGGACGAGGAAGATGAATTGGCAGACGGGTTTGGAGTGGAGGATGAGGAGCAAGATGTAGCTATGGATGATGAAGAAATTCCGGCCAAGAAACGAAAGTCAAAGTCGAAATCGAAAAAGACCGCGACGGATTCCTCCCCTCCACATACGGACGAAGAGGAGACGTGGGGACGAGGAAAACACGCCTACTACTCGTCAAACGCCGCACAAATAGACTCGGACGACGAGGAAGCGCAGGATTTGGAGGAACAGGAGGCCCGCAGGTTGCAGGCGAAGGCACGCGATGAGATGCATGATGACGACTTCGGCCTTGGAGAAACTATCCAAGGGGATGTCGAGCCGGAAGACGCAGAGTACGCCCTGAATAGTTGCCTTCTCCCGCTAGATGCTCAGACCTTACTAGGGAAGCTCTGGAGGTATCGAGACCAGCGGTCAAGGATATCCCACAAGATAAGCAATCGTTACTCCGTTTCCTTGAGCGAGAAAACCCAGAGGCTCTCGCACTTGCACGGGACTGGGAAGACACGGCGTTGAAGCTCATGGAGACAAAAGCTCGAATAGAATCGTGAGTGCCTTTCCTCTCTTCGTAGCATGCATCTGAAGATCACTAGTTTAAAGGAATCCGCGACAGACGCTATGGATCTCGGCCTTCAACACATGTACTACCGTGCGTACTACACGCTCCTTGCAGCTCTCTAAATACTCTAATTTACCTCGTTGCAGAGGCGTTATTAACATATACGACTACGCTTGCTTTCTACTTGTACATGCGTGCGTCGGGCAAGTATGCGGCTCGGCCACAGCTCCTTCGAAGTCACCCAATCCTCAAACGCCTACTTACACTAAAGCAGGCTATCCAGACGCTCGAAAACATTAATGTCGGCCAGGATGTGTCCGACGAGGATGAGGAAGACGACGAGGACGAGGACCATGGGTTCGATCTCAAGGGCGACAGTGGTGAGACCCTATGGGATCGTATCATAAAACGAGGGTTGGAATCCGATGAACTCGCAGAGCTCATCAAGGACGCTGATGAATGCTCACCACCTTCCTCACCAAGAACCAAATCATCCAAAAATAAATCCAAGTCATCTGGTGCTGAAGATGACTTCGATCCCGCTATCTTGCCGGCGTTGTCTTCGTCGACTGTTAAGCCACCACCAAAAAAGAAACGCAAAACCGCCATGGATGCACCCACAGGGCCCGTCTTCGACCTCGTCGAGCCAGACTTTACGTCCACCTCTTCAAAGAAGACGAAAACTAATTCAAAAACACCTGCGGCTACTGTCGATGCTTCCGCCAACGTCGCTGATTCTTACGGCGAAGCCACTGCCTTGTCGTATGCCGATATGGACGACAAGCAAGCTCGCAAAAAGTCTCTCCGGTTCCACGTCTCCCGCATTGAGTCCTCCAGTTCCCGCCGGCAGAACGCGCGGACGAATGCACTGGGCGGGGACGTCGATATACCCTACCGGGAGCGCAAGAAAGAACGCGATGTCAGACTCCAGAAGGAACGACAGCAACAGGAGCAAGGTAAAAAACTTGGCATGGGGGGAGACGATCTGGACGACATCGATCCAGAATTCGATAGCCATAATATGGCTTCTGATGCCAGCCACAAATCAAAGAAGCGGAGACGCCCCTTGGAAGATGGTGACGACGACAACGCCATGGGGTATTACGACTTGGTCAAAACGGCCGTCGCCAGTAAGAAGGCGAAGAAGAAGACGGATTATGAGGCTGTCACAGCTGCGTCCAGGTACGGCGAATTTTAATTTTTTTTTATGGTTTACAATATTAATAATTCGTATCGGGCAAACGTTTGCTGATAATGGTATTTGCAGACCTGAATTTGAGGACGACACATCGTCAGGTCCACGTTCCATAACACGTGCTATTTTGAAGAACAAGGGTCTTACGCCCAAACGGTCAAAGAGCGTCCGGAACCCACGGGTCAAGAAACGACTAAAGTACGACAAGGCAACGAAGAAGGTAGCCTCACAACGAGCTGTGTATAAAGGCGGCAGCGGGGATGTATCCAAATACGAGGGCGAGAGGTCGGGTATATCCAAAGTCGTCAAAAGCATTGCTCTGGGATAGCTGTAGTAGCTGCCTACGGATGCTGGTGACATTCGAAGATCCTATGCATGGTCTCAAACTAAACCTCGACTTTCATGTAGTGCACACACCGATCAATCCACTTCATACATGTTATGTGGAAGTATACGAACTGTTTCCATGACAGCTGAGTTGCGGTTCATCGCTTAGGTCAGAATGTGCACAAGGGGCTGCACGCTCTGCATGGCGCTACTCTACTCATTGATTACTTTAAGTCCTGATTATGAGCGAGATGAGGGATACAAATCCCCGACAAAATCAAGATCAAATAGTTGCCAAACGCATACCTGCTGTGGGCCCGAGGCGATGCGGGACCAGGTGCATGTTTGCAACGAGGCATTGTTCACCTGTGCTGCAGGTAGACGTCGTCGTCATCGGTGTTCCACGGCGGCAGTGGCCGTACGTGGACGTCATTGTCGTCACTGTCGTGCCCCTGGGCAGCAGATGGCCGTCGTCGCCATTTGCGCAAGTGGGTGTCATCGTTGTCATAGTGGTCGCATCGTCAACGACGTTGGTGGTCGGTCGTCCAAGTGGTGGTGGTGATCGCCATCGTCGGCGTCCAGGTTGTGGTTCATATGGTCGTGGTCGTCCGAATTGATCGCGTCATCCGTGACGCTGATAGTGGATGAGATCATCCAGGTTGAGTTCCATCCAAAGTCAAAAGCACCGGCGTTCCGGGGTAGGTCCGTATGTAATAAAAGACTAGAAACACTATACACACCACCCATAGGCACTGGCCAGAAACAACGCTCTTTCACAATCAATGACTTGCAACACAGCGGGAGTAGATTACAAGAAGGAAAACATGATAAAGATGACAAGCCGGGAATCGACGGACACAACAGGGAGGCAGGGAGATAGTAATGTGCCAAGTCTGATGTGCTGGATGAAAGCGTCCATCAGACGAACTAAACCAAAGGAAAATACAAGCAGATAATAATATCGTAGGCTGATGCATCGCGAACATGTCGGAAAAATCGAAAACATTACATGGTATCAACTAAACCTAATCTCCCATGAACTGCAGAGACCAGTCAATCAATGGACTAGTAAGATAAGATCAACTCACATTTTTATGTGCAAGTATGGAATTTTACATGGTAGGCGAGTTGCGAATCACAGTTCATGGGGTCAGAATGTGCAAGGCGGCTGTACGCGCGGTAGGGCGCTACTCGTCTCATGAAAGCTGGGTCCCTTTAACAACGCCTGATCATAATCGCGCTGGATCTGATTTGCTTTATCCCGTGTCTCCTCGTATGCGTAGCTATATTGCTGAAGACCCTCGATACAGTTGTGCACCTCAGGGCGTCCAAGGCGGGCCAGGAATGTGCCGGCTTGGATAATGCTAACATGCATGACAGCCGTATCGAGTTTCTAGAGATGCGAAGTTGGTCAGAGAACGTCAGTCGTCTGCCGGATGGCCTCCTACCAAGTATCCATTGGATGTTAATACACCCGCCTATTCAGATTTCAGAACCGATATGTAGGCAGGTAAGGAGGGTTGAGAATGCTCACCAATGCAGACACTCTCAATGATGCATTCAGTGCCTCTTCAAACACCTTTTGCTTGACGTCCTGGACCTCATTCGGTGAGAGGGAATCGTCCCGAATACCGTATTCATCCAGGGCATTAAACAAGCTGATCCACATAACATGGTATTGGGCGTCACTTGCACCTGTCACCACCTCATTAGATCTGGATAACCCCCTGATCTCGGCAAACACGCACAGGCGGAGACGGCGGAGACAAAGTCCCAGTCTGCGGCCAGGTTCGCAGGCACGCCAACCTTGGACAGATGGGACTCTCTCCATTGAACAAGCTCTCTGGTATATTTTATCGCCGATTCTAGGGGTATACCCTCTGCATCTGTCTGTGGCCGCCACAGCTGGCGAGCAATCTCTCTGGATATTCGTGCCAATGCATGGGCCGCATTATAGTATCCCTGGTGGAGTATAACGGCATGTTAGGAACCAAACGGCAGCAACGAAAAAAGGCTAACCAAGAACTGACAGAGGAGACCGTCACGTCAGATATAGTTCCCGACTAAAACAAGGCTAAACAGCGCACCTCTAACTGTTCGCGCGTCGATGACTGAGCAGGGTCTTGATCTGCCGTATAGAAGTCGATGTCGTAGTCGTCGTCATCCCTGGCGCCGCAACGGCGCGGTGGGATTGATAATGATTAACGTTTCCGGTATACGTGATGTGCACAGGACTCACAGCATAGGTTTACGGCGGTAATAAAATGCGGCGAATGCGTCTGCCAGACACGCCATCCACCAAGCAAATATCATTGTACCACGGATATCGGGGTCCTTGATGTCAGCCATAACAGACTTGTGGTTGATCTGGGATATATATGTCTATATGAGCGCGCCGTTTCAGCGTCTGATGTGATGGGGCGGACCTGGAGGCCTAGTAGGTTTCGAATTCCGCAGCCCAGCCAGAAGCCGTGGAACCCTATATCAGGTGATTACAATTCAGTTACAGCCTTCCAAATCGATGACGGCAAACTATACCCGTTTCTGCGGTGGGATCCTCTAAAAACGTATGGGGATCAGAGGGATCGGCCGAGCATTAGCGGCAACAAACGGGGTACTCACGACATTGCAACGGCTCGATCAGAAGGGCGATGACCACGTGATCCACGAGTGGGATGCGATGGACTTTCATGGACTCGGCGAGTTCTCTACATCGGTCAATCATTACCTTGGCAAGAAGACTGTGGCCGTTATTGCGCTGCCTGTCTGCTACCAAAAGAGGATGCTCAGAAAACTTGGCACCCCATGCGAGGATGGTGGCGATGAGTGCTGGGTGGAGGGGGTCCTCTTGCTTGCTTCCCAGAATGGGGCGATGACCACCGGCATGGAGGTTGAGGCGAATGCGAAATTGGGCTGGGTTGAGGAGGGGAAGACGAGTGTGAACGATCTGGAAGTAGACCTCGACGAGATCTAGCGCAAACCTATCAAAAACGGAAGTGAAGCGTCAGCGTTGAGGTTGTTATCGACAAACAAGGATAAAGAAAGCAGATAATATTAGACGTGATCGATAAGACAGATGAAATGAAAAGGGGACTAGAAAAACGCAATCTGAGGTGCTGATGCACTAGCAAAGGAAGAGGCCAAATCTGGCACGAGCGTTTACCGGGCCATCCGTCACGATCACATCGATGGTTTACATAATAGAGGTCAGGGACGAAATGGACACACTCAGCTCTGAATCCCTCATCCTCGAGTCTGTTGGCCATCTCGCCCCAGGCGGCGTAAGAGGATGACCGCGACCTATGAGGGGCAAATGAAAAAATGGAATCACTGAGTGGCGTGTCAGGAGAAGTCAAGAAGCAGACAGGCACACAAACGCATTTCCATTGTCAGGGGGGGCAAAAAGATTAAATAATAAATTGGGGGTGCTGGTTCGGAAAAGGTGGGGGGCATGGCTACCGACGCGAGAACCCAAGGGGACTCCCCAGGGAGATCTTGACCAGGAGAATATGCCGTTTTCCACGGGGGAATGGCTAGCACGGATATGTTCAGGTTCTGCGGATAAAGGGCTCTGTCGATCAAACAGCCTACCCGGAAGAACTGGAAGAATTACTGCAAAGGGGACCATGTGACAACGGCAGGCGCGCGGACGGGAGGCGGCTAAGCAACTAATGCGGTGGGAATAGGGATAAACAAACCTTGAACTAGTGGAGATGCCCCTGGGTCTTCGGGCTGCGCCGTTGCGTTTCTTTTCGCTTGTGGCTTGCTGTACGAAATGCCTGTGGGCGTAGGGATTCGTGACCCGGTTTTGGAGAAGAGAAAAAAAAAACACGGACGTGCAGGGGTAATTCTTCGACAAACAATGCTGATTACAGAACGGGGTAAATTCGGGCGAAGAGAGGGGATGAAACGGAAGCGACTGACCTGACACTGGACGGGGGAAGGGTGGAAGTAGAAAGAAGAACGGTCCCATGAGACGGGACCGACATACCTTGTCCTGACCGGGAAGTCTGTAGCACTTGACCTTGCGTGCCCTGATAGGAGGGATTATGGGTGCGATGTGTATACGGGGGAAAGGCGACGGACCTGCAGGCATCGCAGGCAGTGTTCTGTTTGCGTGGGGGTGGGAGCGTCTTCGCTAGCTCATGGATCTGGTCCTGGAACGACGGGGTGGGCAGGACGAGGCCTGGGGAGAGCATGGGTGGACGGAGAAGTGAGTGCGAGTACGTGGGTGCGAGCACAGAGCTTAAATACCTGGCTGGGAGAACGAATGGGCGGGGTCGCGGGTGTGCATGGCGAGATGATGATATGACTTTGCAAAGCCTGGCGGTCTCTCTTATACGCTAATCAATTACACTAGATAGACACAGCGGAGTTCCAATCTGGCTCACTTCGGCACCGTAACTGTCACGCGTCTGTCACCGCACGCCATGGTCAAAGTCGAAATCGTTGAGGAAAAGGACGCCGCCGCTGCACAAAACTCCCCCTACGCCTCCCCGTCGTCATCGCGGACGTCCTCGACGGAGTCGCTCTCGTCAGTTTCATCAGAACTCTCTGCAGACGAAACCTTCTATGACCGGCTCACTGCCCTCGTCGACATCATCCCACCCTCCACCAGACACAACATCGCCTCAAAGGCATCCAAGACTGCCGCATTCGTAAAGAAGACCGGCAAGGTCGTCGGAAACGTCGTCTGGATCGTTACCACGTCTGCCCTCCTCATCGGGCTGCCTCTCGCTCTCTCTCTCGAAGACGAGGCAAAGATCGCCGCCCAAGAAAAAGAATACATGGCGCAGCAGCAAGGCGCCCAACAGGTCAGTCCCTCTTCCATACCCCCGAATACCTACGTTTGACGTCCCCCAAAAGATGATTTCCGGATCATCCTACCCACCGCCCCCAGGGTCGAACCAACAGCCTGTACAGAAGGCTGTTGTACCCCCTGGCTTTTAAGTCAGAAAATAGAGCTTTCCATGTCCTTGTGACTCCACTCAAGCACGCACTCCCACGTTACTGTAGTCCCCCTCTACGACTCCGTCAAGCACCACTCACTACACACATGATGTCTTATCTCATCGCGCTAGTAATATTAAAACCTCCCGCTCTCTGCTATCCCACCCCGTGGCCTTCATTTGCCACCGTCTCAGCGGTTTTTGAGCGTTTCATGTCCCTAATTAGGCTCACATAAATGTGAAGTCCCTCTCACGACCATCATTTTTTTCCTGGACCAGAAATTTATATTTCATATAAAAGAATTTGCACAACTCAAAAGCTGAAGGTGAAGTCGAAGAGCAAACGTAATTCCATTCTAATGCTAGCGTTCTAATGGCAGGCTCCCAATGCATCATAATCTCCACAGCATGCAAACGCGGTCATCGGAGATGGCTCGATTGCTTGTCTAACTTGACCGCATAGGGAAAAGCACCGGTCGAGCAAAGTCTTTTCTGCATCATGGGAACAAATTCAAATTAGTAACACAGGCATGCATCGGAAAACAAAAAAGCAACCCGCAACAAGGGAACACGTACGCGAGTCGATACCTTCGAAGATATGTGATAGCGTGGTTCTCTATTTCGTCTGGAATGACGCCGACTGCTTCCCAGTGGCCTGGGTCCTTCACATCATCGATGTACCTCCTCTCTACTTCATCGGGGCTGATGAGCGGCCACCAAGCCATCTGTGCTGCCCTAGCAACCGCTAGCGCGATCGACTTCGGAACGACAGGCGCTCGCGAAGGCGGTCGGTACGTCACGGTCGCGACAAGCTCCAACAGATACTCGTAATTCAGTGTGCTCGGGCCAGGCAGAGATACAGTCCCTGGCAGTTGCGGAATCGACATCAGATTTGCCAATGCCTGTGCGACATCAATGACCTGCCATCCAAAACGGTATCATTCCACTTCTCCACCCGGTAAATGAAGATATGTTCTTACGTGTACAGGTCTTATTTGGGTCTGACCATGGTTTAAGTTCCACCAAATGGGCCACACTTGTCACCAGAAAGCGAACAAGAATCAGTAGTCAAAATACGGAACAATTGCGCCGAACTCACTCGCCATGTTGTTCAAAAGCTTGTCCTCGTAGCCAAACATAGATGCTGGCCTGACGATGGTAGCATTGGGAAATACGCTCTTCACTCGTTCCTCGCCCTCAGCTTTCGTGCGATAAAACTGCGAAGGGGAAGTCGCAGAAGCATTCAAGTGGGAAACGTGTATCATGCGCTGAACGCCGACTTGAGCCGCAACCTTGGCTATCCTTTCCGCTCCAGCCACATGGACATCCGCGAACTTAAAGTTCCTGTGATCCGAGTAAGATGAAACGGCGGTCAGTGGACATGACGACCGCGCCAGAAACCCATTAAAACGTTACTTTGTCTCATAATCACGTCCAACAAGGTTGTAGACGATGTCAGAATGCCTCAGGCATTCCGCTATTTGGTCTTCATTCCGGATATCCCATTCCTAAAGATAGACGGCGCGCATCAGATAAATTATTGGCAGAAAACATGGATTTTCCAAAGGGACGATACCATGGAGACAATCTGGCCTAGATCACCCATTGGCTTGAGGTGCCTTTTCTCGTCCTCTTCGCGATACGGCACGATGACCTGGGTGCCCATCCGGGCTGTCACCCATGGGGTCAGTCGGAGGTGGTGGACAGACCATTAGATTGCGCACCGAGCTTTGACACGAGGTATCGTCCCAGGAAGCCCGTGCAGCCAAACACTGTCACGACATGCCCGCTCATGGCGCTGTACCCAGGTGGGCCGTGTGATATGACTGGCTTTCGACCAGGCAGAGTCGAGAGGTCGTGCAGAGCGCACTAAGATGTCCACCCTTGAGTAAAGAACTACACACAATAAACACTGACACTCACCCTTCTCTGTGCGGCTGCTGCGCGCACCAACTGGGGTTTTACCAACATCGTAGCAGTGTTCGCTGATGCCAGAAGCCGCCGAAGGGTGTGTCGGAAATTCCCACGTATATCGGGCATTGCCGTGAGTAATCAAAGACGCGTTTCGTCATTCCAGCATATTTGACTCGATGGTGCAAGGAAAAACAAAGGGACTGCAAAGCAAATCCTCGTCATCGAGGCAATCGAAGCCTTCGCAGACAAAGAAGGGGAAGCGCGTCCAGCCACCCAAGAAACCTACGCTCGTCAAAGAAGCAGCGGCGCGAAAGGTAAGGTTCATGGTGACCACCGATCATATCATCGATGCAATCACACCTCTGAGGTCTCTTTATGTGGTGTTAGGCCCTTACTTCCAAACATACCCGATCAATTGAGCAGCAGATGGCCAGTGCTGCATCTTCTGGAAAACTCACAATCATGAAAAACACCGCTGAGCCGTATGTCTGTTCTTCCTTCTGTCCGTTTCTTTCTATCGTGTTCCTTTCAATAAATTTCACCATCCAGGGACTCTTCTGGCAAGGGCACAAAGAACGCGAAGCGTTGACCGCACCGCCTTTGTGCCTTCCCTAACTGTGCTAACAAGGTTTATTCATTTCGTCATCAGGTGCGTGAAGTGCTACAGGTAGTCGTCATCCACTTGCTAACGCGAAGCTATTACCGGGTATTCTCTCTTGCAGGGCCCACCCTTGTTGTTTCCTTCTTGGAGGAAAAAAAGGGCTTGGGCCCCACCAATTGATTCTGCTCGGCGGAGAATTTGTTTTGGAAGTATATCCTATCCACTCGACTGCGCATGGATAGGACCCTCACTTGCTGTGTATCATCCGTGTATGTAGCCTTAAACCTTCTTGTTATCGACGGAGGGCACGTGTTTTCCAAACTGGAATTAAAGTACGAGACAATATTTGTGTGCGTGCAGTATGTATGTGAGTTTACGGCGGAGTGTGTACACCAGCGAAAAACAGTCCTAGAATGATGGGTGCGAAAAATGATGTAGGGGGGAAATGGTAACAACTGTGTATACAATATCGGGGTGATGGTAATACGGGCCATCAAGACATGCAAATTGTGGAACACGACACATGCAAGCATTGAAAACAGTGATATTGAGAGTTGTGTGGTGCAGGACTAAAGAAAAAAAATGCGATCATTGTGGAAGAGTGCGGGTAGTAGTTGCATATGCAAAGGGGACGACATAAAAACAGACGGCTGCAGTAAAATTGCGATATGGTGATACAAGCAAATTCCTTTCGCGTGTGATATCACCATCAGCAGAGGGCACTAACCAAATGAAGTCCCGTGCGGATAGGTGCCGCAGCAGGAACCTTGCACCTGGAAAAATAGAGCTTCCACCATCAGTTCATCTACGTTCCCGCACGAACGGCACCCCACTCGCGGCCTGGAATAGCGCATACTTGATTTGGGTAAGCGCATCCCGCTCCTCCTGAGTGAGGATACTCGGCGTCTGGGAATCGACAAAAAGAATAACCTTGTTGATCGCGTCCTCTACCTCTGCAATATCTGGAATAGTATCACCCGACGTGGTAAGAGGAGGCTGCTGGTATACCACGACAGGGGCACTATAGGTTGTAGACGTATCTCCGTGGTTCGGTAGCTGCACTTCCGGCTGCGCCTGGGGTACAGACATGTGTGCAGGCAGTGAATGCGGGTTTTGGTGCACGTTCGCGACTGCAACGTCTGGGTGTTGATCTTCGTGAGGGGGGAACGGATGCTGGGGAACCACGTTTTGCTGCGACCCCGCGGGACAAGCGGAGATTGGCGTTTCTGCAGAGGACAGGGACTCGTGGTGCATGGTCCAAATACGCGGAAGTGGGTGATGAGAAGCTGAGCTCCCCGACGGCTGAGAATGCGACGGCCCTGGTATGGGCTGACTGCTGTGAGCAGCATCGAGATCCTGTTCGTCTTCAGACTCCATATCGTCTTCACCCTCGTCCGCTGTGTTCGTCGAGTCACGGTGGGTTAGCGCCTCCGCTCGTGACTCGAAAGCAGGGTTAAGAGGAGATAGAGCACTTTCGTTACTACCTTTCCTCAGATGGGTGGCACCGATGCCACGGGTAGCACGAAGGGCCTTGTTTTGGCCCAACCACACACCCTTACGAATGTTATGGCGATGCTTAAAATTTTCTACCCAACCAGAACTGGCCTTAAATCGTTCTTCGGGGATCTGTAAGTTCCTTGCGGTCTCCTTCGCCTTGTTCCGGATGAGGGCATCCGTGAGCAGAGTGTTCTGTTGCTTCATTTGGACGAGCCAGTTCACAAGCTCTTCTTCGACTTCCGGGAATTTTGACGGTCTTGAAAAATATTTGAGGCGTCAGTAAGAATTTCGGGCGTGGACACAAAGCTTACCGATGTTTGGCGACACGCATGTCATCGTCTTCGGGAACGTTCATCCATTTTGTTTTGTGCTTGAGAATTTTGCTAATGGTGCTGCGTTCCACGCCATACCGAGCGGCAATGTCTTCCTGCCTCGCATTTGGGTTTTCTTGGTGGTAGACACAGATAGCTTTTCGGTCCACATTGAACAGCCGCTGCTTGCGCTGCTTCGCGCGTGGAACGACTGGGCCAACTGGTGGCGTTGGAAGGGGATACGCCGCAAATGAAGAATTGGGCGTTGAATGGGAGGATGAAAGAGATGTGAGAGCGGATGCAACACTCAGGGCCGGAGAGGCCGAGCGTGGATTAGAGGCCGAATAAGAGGACGTAGAGCGAGAATGTGCAGGAAAGAGTGAAAATGGAGAATACGGTGAGCCAGATACCGGGGTGGGCAGATAACGAGGGGACTGCATGGGAATGCTGCCACTGCCACCGCTGGACGTGATAGAGTACATGGAACCTCTATCTGCCTGCTGGTGATAGCGAGAAGAATCGGGACAGTTAGTTGGTGTGTGTGGCCTGGACATGGCACTGGCAGGGGACATGAAGTAGGGAGGTTGCTGTGCGAAGTGGACAGAAAGAGGTGAGTATGAATTGGCCACGCCATGATGCAGATAAGGGGCGCACCTCTTCATTGTCTAGTTGCCCAGTTTGGACGTCTGGTTGTGGAGGACGATCCCTCCGAATCCCAAGGTGGAGAGAGGAGTGCGTGCGCGTCTGCCGACGCGTCACCCGGTCAGGACCGATGCTGCCCGACACCTGAGGGGGAAGACCCATTCCGGGCACGGAGTGGGCCTCATCGGTGGTCCGGACGCTGGGGGACTGTGGAAAGCTGGAGTACTGGTCTGCAGAGTGCATGGATCCATATGAGGCGGATGTTGGCGGGGAAGCATAGTTTTCGTGATCAGCAGAACGGTCCACGACAGGATAGACAGGGGAGGACTGGTTGTTAGCACCTGGGGAGGCAGCGGATGGCTGCTTGTGGCTCTGGAGCCACGAAGAGGACGCGTTCACGGAGTGATTATCGGGTGTATCGTGGGTGCGTGAGGTCGGTGAAGGATAGACGAGTGTGCTACTGTACTGGCCGACGTTCTCCATCGATGTGACACATCTGCTGGGCTTCCTGGCGTGAAGGGTGGAGGGAAAGACGTGCCAATGCAAACTGCCTTCACTTTTTATACGGATGAGAACGCAGATTTTAAAAGTGTATGATGAGGTATGATGTCTGTCTAATACCTGGACTAACCACGGGCGTCTGTTATTCTCTTTAACAGCCTTTTCCTTTCTTCAGGGATCCCACAACACGTTGAAACCGTCCACAGTTCCCATAGTTGTCCATGCAATCGCCAACGCCATGCAACGGAGCCGGCAGGTGGCCACGCATAGGATAGCGATGGACGGACACGCTACGGGAAGTATGTCTTCTCAGAACACCAGATCTCCTGGAGTAGATTCATTAACACCGAGTGCCCTTCCACCACAATCATTCAATCCACCACCGACAAAGACGCGTACCCCTGGTCACACCCTCGAGGCGTTGCCCTGACCTTCCACACTTCGGGCCAGTCTGAGTGCGTAAATGATTCGTACGATACCTGTGCACTTGCCGTCTTTGATCCTATGACTACATCGCGTCTCTCTAGCCTCGTTGGGTGCACCGTGCATTGAAAGCATGTCTCCGCAGGAGGCTGCCGTGCGCAATTAATCTCTCTTCACACGCCCGACGGACAACGTTCCCCAACGCCGTACCCTCCGTACCCACTACCTCCCTAATTCACGCTCTGTCACCGCGGTCCACACAGTCATGCTATTCCTTAAATTCTGTCCCCCTCTCTGTCGAACAAGAGAGCCTGTAGTGGCTGCCACTCCGCCCCCTACCTCGGACATGAAAATCTCGTGTTTCAGATTCCTTGTACATTTGTGTCATCCGAAGCCCTTGCCGTCCTATCAGTCAAGCGAACATCAACATGTTCTGATGGGATGATCATGTGCCACAGCAAAATTTGGCAAGATCGTACCCGCCAACGGTATCTTGCCCATGGCGCCCTGCGTTTTCCAGTCCGGTAATGAACTGCGTGCCTGCTTTAGGAACTCATAAACTCACAGCCCTAAGTTCTCAATATCTTGCGCCACCGTTACTATCCTTCTGCCTTGCGCAGCATATGAATGTGGGGCTCAACGTCCCAAACCGACGCTATGTCGTTTCATAAAACCTGAAAATCAGTCGTGAAGGCTCACTCATCAGGACGTCAGGCGCTTACTCTTTCAAGCGTGCGTGACCCCTCTTGGAAACCGTCAGGAATGTGTTATCCTTTCAAGGATGCCTCCTGCTCTTCATATCTGTTTGCCAACTTTCCACCTTTGCCACTCATCTTAGCTCGAGATCCAGTCCCTGCGTACACCTTTGGCTGATCGCAGGTGCTCTCAATCTGACGGCAGCGGATGATACGGTCAACTCAAATCTCGAGATGCTAGCCACACACACTGATTGGAACGCGTCCGCTGTGATGGAATGTCTATGATAACATTCATCGATGCACGGTCCGGCTTCAGGGATGACCAAGCTTCTGGCCTAACCGCCCCTCAGCGTCGATGCTTCCATTTTGATGCGCGTGTTCGTTGCTATTTCTTGACTGTGCCCGATACCCGGCGAATCAGCTGACGCATCGCTGTAAACGCGCGTGAGTACTCCACCGCCACTCACTTTCTTAAAAACTGGATCGAATGGGCCACAACGATGGTGGTGGTGACCTCTTGCACGAGGCTGCAGGTAAAAACTCCATAATTTTCTTCTTGTATATTTCGGTATCATCGTCCTCGATCACGGCTGTAACACGTACATAGAAGGCATTCATCCGCTAACTTTACGCTTTTCCCGGTGTCTAGAATCTTGTACACTTCGGAGCGAACCTGGGCGAGCTTGGTCTTTCACCCATGCCATATATAGGTTGTCGTGACAAATACGGTGGCAATTTCGTTTTGATCAAGGCATCAAACTACGAACGAATGATTGGATGTTAGTGTCGGCGGACAGTCTCAACACCGAAAGCTGCTGGACTCGGTGTTTTGCACAGGGAGCGGTTTTCTGAAGGCTGTGGGCTGAATGCTGACTCGGTTTCAATGAGCGGCGCATCTCGGAGAGGCCTCGGAATTAGACGGAAAAACACTGCATTTATAAGTTCTTCGTTGGGCGCAACAGCGTCAACGTTCTTTGTTCAAGTCTCCTACACATGTCTGCGATACTGAAGACCACTGTAACTCGCTCCATCTTCCGTTCTTCTCCATTATTGCTACGCTCTGCTGCTGAGTCGTCCCTGAGGACTTCCCAAAAGCAGTATTTTGCCCCTTTTGCGCGCTGCTGCGCCCAGATCCATAGCGGCAGAGTCAAACAGGACTCGCTCACCAGTGCACAACAGCATAAGGCAACCACTGGATCCGAAGGACTCGGTGACCGAGGTCTGTCACACTAGCTTCTCCGTCGAAATCCCTATTGTAACGTACAAATAAACCAGAGGACCTTGCAGGACAGAAGAAAGGCCTGACAGCTGATTCTGAGAAGACTGGCACAGCTACCACTATCCATGGAGATTGGGTGTTGTTTCATCCAGTCTATACGCCAGAGGAACTCAAAGCGGTTGAGGAAAGTTGCGCTTACGAAATTAATTGCTCGCGTTTTCACCGCAAACTACCTCTAGGTTCTTCATCGTCAACCTCAATCATTTTCGGACAAGGTCGCTCTTACTTCGGTCAGGATTCTGAGGCATGTTCTGTACCCCTTTACTTGGGCACCCTTTTGATCGATTGGGTAGATGGGGCTTTGACCTCGTTTCCGGGTACAAGCACAAACCATTACCCCCAGACGGCAATAATATGTCACTGGACGAGCTAAGACGAGGGGGGTATGTCCTCACAGAAAAGGCGTGGTTAAGGGTATGTAACCAACGTATAAGGTTTCATTGAGCCGTGGCTGACTTACGGCGCCGCACAGCGATTGCTGTTCCTTGAAACAATAGCTGGTGTACCAGGGATGGTTGCGGCCATGTTAAGGCACTTAGGGAGTCTCCGTTCGATGGTGAGTGAGCAATGCGTACTCTCCCCGAGTTTCAATTGGTACTATGAACTTTCCAGCGCCGAGATTCTGGGTGGATCCACACCCTTCTAGAAGACGCAGAAAATGAAAGAATGCATTTGATGTAAGTGGGCGGCGCTGAGTTGTTTGGTCAGATTCTGACATAGCCACCTCGTGGAGGACATTCATGACCCTCAAGCAGCCATCTATATGGTTTCGTGCCATGGTTCTTGGCGCGCAGGGCGTGTTTTCCAATATATTCTGTAAGCGACTACCTTGAAATCATTCAGATCCGCTGAAGCAGGAATGTCATAAGTCTTCTCATACCTGATCTCACCCAAGGCATGCCACCGCTTTGTCGGTCATCTGGAAGAAGAGGCCGTCTTGACTTAGTAAGTTTGCATTTCATCCACCCGAATTACAAACCTCACCACATTCTGCCCGAAGCACGCGGTGTATTGAAGATATAGAGTCTGGACACTTACCCGAATGGAAAGAGATGCCTGCACCCAAGATCGCCAAAGATTACTGGCGCCTGGCAGATGATGCAACGCTTCTGGACGTCATTTATGCAGTTCGATCCGATGAGTCGACCCATCGGTTCATCAACCACAGCTTTGCCAATTTGGATCCCAAGGCGGATGTTAACCCTTTTGCCCTGCGTGAGCCTGACATGCACATCAAGGGAAAGAAGCTTGGGTAAGGAGGAGCAGCTTATTTCTGTGTCACAACGGAGCTTATTCCCTGCTAGGTTTGAACGGACAGAGGCCGAGCAATATGTCGCTGAGTCGAACAAGCTCATCCACCAATCTCAGGCGGAGTCTGCAAAGAAGTAACCTATCTCCGCATCACAACATTGACACATTTGGACTCTCATGCGCATCTATCATCCCCACTTCTGCATATTTGTTCATGTACCTACGACACACGCTAATGATTGAATGCTTAGTACTCAGTTACGACTATTTGCTTTAGATTAAACGCCCCTAGGCTATGGTTAGGGTTTGACGTCAATGCACGTGACCTCTCCAGGGGATCCAACTTGTCACGTACTACGACCCTATGCTTTGAACTTCGGTTTGTTTTCCCATAGGCTCTGGTACCCAGCTACACCTCGGCGACCTCACTGACGCGGCATAATATCGTCAGACATGGCTGCACTTGACCAGGTTACACGACCTCCAAGCACAGGGGCAACGGGACCACCCCGAGTCGGGCCTAGGGGTGACGGTCACCCCCATCGCAGGTTCTTCATTGGCCCCATGCCAGAAAAGATGCTCTCCATTTCAGGTGCAGTCGGAGATGCAATACGACGCGCGGACGCCAACGAAAACGAATCCCTTTCAAGAGCAATGGACAACCACGCGTTTCACTTTTTCATGCTGCAGGGTGGCAAACTGGAAAGCTGGAACGACGACACGAGGGCGCACGTCCGGGCGGACCTGATCCGGAGTTGGCGGGAGAATGATTGGGTCCGCCGCTTCCAGCGCCGATCGGGGGCAGCTGACCGTCATCCAACACGGTGGTCAGGGTGCACATTTGAGATCGGAAATCTTCTCGGAGTTAACATCCTTGACAAACACCCCCAAGCAGCGAGCGATCCATCCACTGTGGAGGCTTCTGATCATGCTGCTAATGCGGCTGTGGCTTCATCATCAATGGCCGCAGGGGGCACGTACGTGGCGGCGCCGGCTAACTCTTGCTTGCCGTCACCCAACCGGTCATTATCACCTCTTTCCGAAGGGTCTGGAAATGATATTCATTCGTCAAGTTTAGCCCCTTTACTTTCGCCGTCTGCCACTGCGCTAAGCGAGCCGTCCGAGGCAGGTGCCGCAGCACTGCAGAGGCCCATCTTGAAGAAAGATTTGTTAACCAGGAAGGGAGATAGTTCAGGTCACGGTGTTCAGCCAACGACAGTTTTTGACCGCGGCACTGCTCGTGCAACCTCTGTGCAAACCCCGGATGCAGGTTCCAGTACTCAGGTTGCCGCACACGAAAATCTTGTGGATGGCCTTCCGTCCGGTGGCAGCCCCGCCCCACCAGATGATGTCCTTACACGCGCAGGACATGAAACGGCAGAATGTAGCGCTGGTGCTATCGATGCGCAGCCCAGGCAGCCTAGGGACGATGAAGTCATACTTCGAGGTAAGTATATGCCGGTGAGGAAGCCCATTCTATATTGACATCACGGGAGATCGCATGCTCGTGAGGGTCAGCCACACCAAGTTAGAGGGCCTGTCAAAACGCTTCGACGAGGTACAGAATCGTTACATCAGCAAATTACACTACGAAGACTGGGCTGAGTTCATAGTTGTTTGGAGAGGTCAGAGAATAGAAATTTACGAGGATTATGTCTGCCCTTCTCTTTGCGTTCGCCGCAGAGTCTGATATTCCTGTTACTAGACTACTCCAGGGAAGGAGTTCTTCACTGGCCACAAGAAACTCGCATTCTTGATTCCGCTAACATCCTTGCGGACGTCCGTTTCTCTCTACTCTTTCACAGATCATACGTTCTGCATCCTTTGTCCCCCGACTTCTCCTCATGAGTACTCGAAAGCGCGGGCGTTGTTCCATCGATCAAAGGTGGGAACGAATGTATTCATCTTCAAGGTCAAGAGTCGTTCGAGAGCTCAGGATTGGATTTGGCGGCTCTGGTAGGATTGTCAGCAGATCACAGAAGAATATTTCTTCTCATTTTTTTGTAGGCTTCATCTTGGTGGCCGAATACCATCGTCTATTGATATTAGTTGTCCCATAATCGACACTCGTCTCAAGCTCGACATTGCCGCGGAAGACATCGTAAACCTTGATAGGGCATATGGTATTTTCAGCGTGCAGAAAATTATCAATTTGGTACGACAATCCATGGTCTCTGCGAACGGCATTTCCAGCGTAGTCTCTCGCGACTGGAAGTGCATCGTAGAGCAACAGTTGCAGACGGGTAAAAGGTTGGAATTGAATTGGCGGTTTGGATCTCAACTGGACTGGGTCTGGCAAACCGAAGATGTCCAAGGCAGTGCCAGACCATGGGCAATTCTCTCTGGATTGCCACTTAATCAGGTATGTATTCCTACATTTCGAATTTCTAGGAAAAAACTGTTACTAGTGTAGGGGAGGAGGGGGTCACATCTGGAGATACGTATCGCCGAACATTCTCCATGCCTCGTTCATTTACCGGACGGAACAAGGATGGACGAGCCACCTGGGGTGGAAGGTTATCTTGATCGTATCAAGTTACAAGGTCAAACCAGACAGCCTGTGTACATTTCGACCCGTGATGGCAACCTGGTGGCACTTTCACAGAGGGATGCAAACCCACCCTCACCACCAACCACCCACCTTGCGTATATAGTTGATGGACAGACAGATGCTGACCTGTATGCGAAGAACCTTTTCCAGCGCGAAGTTCTGAGAGGGGCTACGCAAATAGGATGTGCGTATGGTGTCATGGATCTCAAAAACATTCAAAGTGTGAAAGCTGTCGTACCTGTGGACTCGGTCGCTCAAAACGGCGATTTACCCGTCGACGAAGATGAAGGTGGCGTTGAGGGTCTTGCCAAAGTGCAGAACAAGCAGAGGTTGCGCCTCAGGCGTTCCTTCGAAATTGTCTTAGCGACTGGCCCTGTGATACACTTGGAAGTACGTTGGTCGGAATCTTATTATTCGTTCCTTAACATTGCCAGGCGTATTCATGTCGAGATTGTCTCGAGTGGGTCGACAGACTGCAAGCACTGATTACATATTGGACATACCGACAAAGAGAAGATGCAACACTTGAGATGGACATTTCCCACACCTTAAACCAACGGCCTCGAGTGACGCCACAATTGTTCAAGTGCCACGCTGGTAACAATTGTTCGACCCCACCAGAATCGCCTTCAGATCTGGGAGCTTCATTACCCGCATTGACATCTCTCTATCACTGGTGTACCCTGAGCGATTGTAAAAGCATTATAAAGTGCGGACGTGTGTTCACCAGAAAGGGGTTCAGGGGCCAATACAAGTTAGTGATTTTCTCCCTTGCTACTATTGCACCTAAAAATCGGATTTACCTAGGTTGTCACAGTTGATCTTGGTGTCAGGCCGCCTCATTCAGTTCCACGTGAAGCCAAATGCTGCTTTGTACCATCGGCGTTCGCGAGATATTTATTTATTGGATGCATATGTTTGTTCTGGTTACCTTGCAGCATTGGCTTTACCCAGGGAAGAGTTTGACCTAAACTCCCGAAACCCGCCAAGGCGATACGATGACGGTCTCGAGACGCATGAACCAGAAGAGGATACCCTGTTCATGATTTGGTATCGCAAAACCCAGAACTCCGCGTCCAATACCAAAAGTAGTGCTAGCGGCGATGTTATTCCGGCCCTTTCAGCGAAATTGAAGACGACAGTTTTCAGGACCAGGGACAAGGTTGAACGAGATGTATGGTGCTGGGCATTAGGTTGCGAGGTCGACAAGCTAGTTAGAAAGCACGGGGATAGGGAACAGCGACTTAGGGAGATAGGAGCTTTGATGAATATTTCGCGTTCATGATGCTTTGGACTATTACCCTATCACCATATGGACAGTACCGGGATTACTCGGAATGCACAGTAATTACACACATTGGTTAACTCTACTGCAATGTTCGGTAGGGCTCTGCGATTTTAGAAGCTGCGACCTCGGGGTTATTAACAATGAGGTTCAACTGAGTCATTAGGGTTGAAGGGATGCCAATAGAAGGGGAACCCACAGTGCGATGAAATATGATAACCTGAACGGAAATTACAGTTCGATTTTATTCTATGACCTCGGCGTCATCACTATCTTCCTCCTGCCTTTGACGGTTCCTTTCTGCTATCTTGACCTTCTTTTCCAGATCCTTGTCGCGCTTGAGGACAGCCATTGTAAGCCTCTTCGTGCAGCCAGCGGCTGGACACGAGGTTCCATCCTTCCCAGCCTTCTTGAGGTAATCCTGTATAACGGCTCCAGAGAATGAATGGCCACAGACTTTGCTAGAAGCATAGTTCAGAAAACGCCGCATGCATGCCAAGTTTGTCACATACGAGGTCATAGGGTTCACCAAAGTAGTCAGTGAAATCGGACACTTGTAATCTTGTGTAACACCGCCGACTTCTAGATCATCTTCGTCATCACTTGCATCTCCATCCTCTGTAACCGTATTTAGAACATGTTTCAAAGTTCATCGATGCATACCTCTCGGAATGAATTCGCTAATGGGCGGTATCGGTATACCAGGATTTTGGACCTCCTGTTTGTGGAGAGGTCAGCTCCGGATTTGCAGATGAATGTTGTGACAGACGGACAAAGATGCCTTGCTTAAATTGCGTGTACACCTCACTAGAACCATACTTCTGGCGACTGGTTTTGCTGCGGTACTGGTTCAATTTGTCTGTCACGGCATTTTCATACTTGTCCATCACGTCCTCCTGAAAGGCCGTGATAAAATGAAGGGCTATGGTGGAGGGTTCACGTACCACGCGCTCTCCAACCATGAGTTTCTGGTGGAGCTCCTTCAGGGTCTCTTCATGAGAGAGCATTTCCTTGTCGATGTCCAAGAGTTCTCTCATAATCGTATCCACTTCATCCAATGCCTTGGTAATAATGTGGGCCACAAAACCGCAATGGAAAGCATACAACGGACCTGCGCAGACTGACCAGCTTCCATTACGTCCGCAAGAGATATGGAAACATCCTTTACAAGAGAAAACGAGCTGTGATGGATCTGCTTTCGGATCAGCTCCCAGTCCTGGGCTATGCCATGGAGCTTTGTTCCATCTTTCCTGTCGAGCGGGTGATCGCGAAAGTTTTCTATGTCAATTATGCCATCATCGTCATCGGACTCCTCAGGCAGACCCGCATCCGTGCAGACAGCCTTCCCTTTCTTATCTTTCGTCTCCTTCTTCACTGACCTGTGTGTTGACGGCTCAGCTTCATCCCCCATGACAAGATCGACATTGTTGTGCTGTGTGGGCTCTCCTTCTTCTATGTTGTCGTCAGACGGTGCCCTACGAGTGCGCGCTGCTCGTCGACGGGATGAGCTTGCAGCAGGCATTGCTCGACCTTGAACGTGTTGCAATTTACATACTAAACTCTTAGCGGACGCGTTTGCAGAGTGTGTAGGGCAGGCTAGTACGCGGTTACTTGGCTGACATAATCAATTATGTACTGACTTGTACTACTTGTCACTAGACTCTACACTAACTTGCAATGCTGTCGTTGTTGCGGACGTGCTGCAGACCGCAAGCATGGGCTCTCATGTCGCAGTACGGGCTTGCTTCAGCGGGGCCGGCTAGACTATTTAACTCTTCCCCATTGCTCTCCATGACGCTGAATCAATCCATGCGACGCAAGAAGCCCCAGAATACTGCAAAGTCAAAGTCTCCGCTCCTTGACAACTGTCCGCAAAAGAAGGGCGTTTGCTCCCAAATATTCATCATGACTCCCAAGAAACCCAACTCGGCGAAGCGGAAAGTCGCCCGTGTGAAGCTCACAAATGGCAACACAGTCATGGCATATATTCAGGGAGAGGGACATAACCTGCAGGAACACAGCGTCGTGTTGGTGCGGGGTGGTCGTGCACAGGATTTGCCAGGTGTCCGGTATGTCCGAGGTGTGCATATATTACTCGAGCGATCCTGAAAAATTTCTTGGTTGTCAGCTATAAAATCGTTCGTGGTGCATTAGACTTTGGTGGCGTCGTGGGTCGTATGTCCGCTAGGAGTAAATATGGAGGTGCGTAATTCGACTTGTCAGTGGCGGTCATTACTCAAGACATGAACAGTCAAAAAACCAAAGAAATAAAGTTAGATGACATTGCTTTGCTACCCTTTCCTTTCCTGCACTCGGTAATTCGAGCTAATGAAACTATCAAGTCCACTGTATGCATATCTCTGGAATCGTGACAAGGAAGATACGAGTAACTCAACATAGGTCCTTCGTGTTAGAGTCCGGGATCAAGAGTTTAGGCTGTCCATCATTCATTTTCACAACTTTGTCTATCCGCTTTCAGGTCCGTGTTTCTCAGTTCTTTCGAGGAAAGCCAATCAGTGCACCATTTCGAAACGCGATAAACAGTACTTACGGTCGGCTGCGCTTGTGCGCACTGACTATTCGTTACCCAAGTCGTCGATGTGATCATCTGAGGAGTGGCGGTTGCAGTCGCAGTTACGGTCTGCGTCTGCGTCGTCCACTTGGTCGAGAACACCTGACTAGTTACCGACATGACCGACGTCGACGTGGTATACTTGGTGAGTAAGGCGGTCGTTGTCACGGTGGAAATGGTAATGCAGCCGTTGATACCACCGCGTTTATTCACGGCTTGGCTCGGGCTCGGGGCCTCAGTCAAGCTCTGTTGGATCTCAGATAGGCTTTGCAGCCCAGGGGGAGGTGGAGGGCTGCACTGTGCTGGAGCCTTCACCGTGGTCGTGCTGGTCGCGGTGGTGGTCAGGATGTTGGTACTGGTGACCATACGAGTGCTGGTATCCGTCTGGGTTACGGTCACCTTGCTGGTGGTGGTGCGAGTGGTGGTCTCCGTCTGGGTCTGGGTCACCTTGCTGGTGGTGGTGCGAGTGGTAGTAGCCGTCGAAGTCACGGTCGTCTTGCTGGTGGTGAAACGAGTACTGGTAGCCGTCACGACCGTCTTGCTGGTGGTTGTGCGGGTTACAGTGGTGGAACCGGTGGAGGTATAATGAGCGGTGGATGTGGTGGTCACGGTCTGGGTGGTAGTAGCGGTGGATGTGCATCCATTGACACCACGCTTGCTGACGGCCTTGACCACAGATTCGGTTCAATGAAGGAGCGGCGACAATCATTGAACAAACATACCTGATGTTCGGCATGTCCGGTATCACCAGCGTATCCCAGATCCACGGGGTGCGCTGAACGCGCTGAACGGTCAACGGAACCCGGGAATGGGTTAGGCTTCGCACTGGTGACTGCGATGCAGAGAAGGGCGAGGGCAGCGGCAGGCCGAAAGAAGAGCATAGTTGCGAGACAAAGATGACCAACAACGAGGTATGTGAAGCTGTTGCGGTCACTGACGCGGGTCCTGGACCTTATATGCAGTTGAGCGCCCCTATGGCCAAATGGCTGGACGCGATCAACATTGTTTCCGTCTTCTGCCGCACAAGCGGAAGGTGAGATCATCTGCGGAGAAGTGTGCGGGAGACCGAACTTATAACTAAGTGCCGCTCGCTGATCATCGACATTTTAAGAACTAAAGACACATCTATTTGGCTTTGGGAGACTAAGGGCACGCCAATACATAACACATTCAAGCATATTTATACGTGTCCACGGTGATCGCTTCTATCTCTGCTCTATTTTATTTCACAATTTCTTGCATCATTAGCTAGGAATGCCATCATTGTTAGTGCCACTGCAGCGGGACGGAAGCGGGCGGATAGCTTACTTGCTAATTCCCGCTCAGACTCATCGCATGTGAATAGTGCTTACACCTGGGACGATCGTGCCGCTAGTCCAGAAGAAGGTAGCCGGGTCTTCGGGCACGGTGTATGGAGCGCTGTTAACAGCAGCATTTGCAGCTAGACAGAACATAATGAATTTTCTGTGGAAAGTGGTGAATATTTTGGCAGACTTACTTGTCGTCAGCACACCATCAGTGCCGATTGGTTCCCCAGCGACTGTACTGTCTGTACTAGGATCTCCATCGGACGAATCCGTTGGCTGAGGTGCTGGTTCCTGTGTGGAAGGCGCCTGACGCGGAACTACACGGATGGGGCCAGTCACTGTCGCAGTTACAGTGTCCGGATCACCGGGATCCAAAGTGGACGTGTCTGTTGGTTGGGCAGGTGCGGTTTCAGTGTTTGTAGCATTGGGGTCGACAGAAGTTGTGTCTATTGGTTGGACTGGCGTGTCTAACGTGGACGTGTCCGTCGGCTGGACCGACGATTCCCCACTATCCTGACGCGGCACTACAGCACGGGCGAGTTCAGTCCCAGTGTCCGTATCGTCTGGATCTACGGGGGACGTGCCAGCTGGTTGGGCAGCCGTATCCGTAGCGTTGGGACCCAAAGTGGCTGCGTCGGTTGGTTCGGCAGATGGGTCTAGAGTAGACGTGTCCGTCGGTTGGACCGACGACTCGCCAGTGGACATCTGTCGCGGAACTGCAGCGCGGGCGAGGGCGGTCTCATCTGGAGCATTGGCATCTGCAGTGGAGGTGGCTGCTGGTTGAGTAGCCGCATCCGTAGCATTGGAATCTAAAGTGGCTGTATCTGTTGGTTGACCCGATAGATCTGGGGTGGATGTGTCCGCTGGTTGGACAGACGACTCCCCAGTGGGGAACGCTTGCCGTGGCACTGCAGCACGGTCGAGGACAGAGGCAGTTGCAGTGTCAGGGGCGTTAGGGTCTACGATGGATGAGTCCGTTGACAAGGCCGATGATTCCGTAACAGAAAGAACTTGTCTCGGGACTGGTGCGCGGACGAGGGCAGCGAGCGACGCAACGAACAAGACAACGGAGCGCATGGCAAAGTCTGAGTGTGGGTCTCAGACATGGCAGCGGCTATAATCACAGCAAGTGGTGGGAGTGACGTCTTTCCTGCGTCAATGGCCGGGGGAATGACATTGGATCAACGTCAGATCGTCGCAGCTTCATGGCGGATGACGCTTTCCCTCCACCTTGAATTTACATATTTTGCAAACACCCCTGTGCGGTCGGTTAAAGACGTGTCAAAAAAGGAAAACGTAGGATGGAGTGGCTGTGCAGACAATTTCAGCAAGGACACTGGAAGTACTGACAGTTGAACGAACGATGCTGACTGCCTTGCGAGCAGCGCGTTCGTCGCGCGTCCTACGTGTTTTCAATCCCACGCGATGTGCATCTACCGAAGCTATCGTTCCTTCCTCGCAAGCCTACACACCCGTGGACGCAGAGGCCAGGCCAGCAAAATCAGTTGGCAAGCGGCCCCACTTGGCTATCGAAGTTGACCCAAATCACGGACTGTGGGGATTCTTCCGGAAGAAAGTAGATTCAGAGGGGGCGGTGTCATATGAAACTGTTGAGTCCCGGGATGCACATGACGAATCTGGTGCGTGTTGTGTCAAGCATGCTTTGCGGTCATTATCTAGACCATGGCATGCTTATTCAGGGAGGTCGTGGACTGCGTCAGAACTACGCCGTAAAAGTTTCAAAGACCTGCACACGCTGTGGTATGTCCTGCTACGGGAACGCAACATCCTTGCCACCCAGAAGGAGGAAGCAAGGAGAATGGGAATTCGAAGCACTGAATCGCTCGCGGCCGCCGTCCGGGACCGTTTGGTGAGCAATCCATTGTCACTTTCTTCCGACATTGCTCATGGCTATATACCAGTGTCGCAAGTCGATGGCTCGCTTGAAATATATCATCAACGAGCGACGACTGTTGTATGAAAAGGTTCTTGCTGCAAGAGAAGGACAAGAGAAGGAAACACCAGCAAAAATAACAGATTCTTGCCATCGAATGAAGGGTAGACGCAGGTCTCTACCGCGGGAGGCACGGTGACCATAACATAGATTCACTTCTGATTCCGATTTTATACTCGGATCTCGGCATAATCAATATAGCATCCTTGCAGTTCTACGAGGGAGTACTGGTTTCGGCTGTTGCACCCTTATATCTCCTGCTATGGCATCGCTCCCAGTCTTTCATGGCTTGTGATATGTGGCAGTCTTTGATAGATGCATTCTCGTACAACTCGACCTGCCTCTTGCCACGTCTGAGTAGGTGTTCGATCGCTGAAATATTACGAGGTGACACGACGGATGCCTGTGTGTGGAACGTGTAACGGATGAAGAGGGTGAACTTTGCCTGGGTGTGGGGAGGTTTCGTCCGTACCATACGCAGTGCACTGGAGAGCGCTCGTGAGTGACAGGGCCAAACGAGGAAGCAAGTCGGACTTGCCGTCTGTACAGTGCCAGGACTTCCTTCTGAAGCCCCGATTGTCTTGTCATATGTATTTGTTCGACCCAGTGACGGAAGTGCGGACGGAAAAGTTGGTTCCGGGGGACTGCAAGTGCCCCAGACACTGCTACCCATTTGCTGTCGACAAGACAGTTTGCCTCCATGTTTTCGTTCCCACCTCAGCTAGTTGGCCGCGTATGGAGACTTGGAAAGCTGAGGCACGGCCGGGCATTCTCTACCACTCCCTCGATATCGGAACCTACCAACTATTGCAGGGACCTCGTTCGGAAACATGACTACGAAGCCTTCCTGGCCTCACAGTTATTTCCCAGACGATATCAACCCGGGTACTACGCGCTAAGAGCCTTTTATGTGCGTTCATCGTTTCTAATTGTTGGTTGCTGAACTCAGTGACCCAAGATCGAACTAGCAACTGTTAAAGAAGCCGTATCGCAAACAGCACTTGGTCAAGGACGCTTTGTGTTCTGGAGAAATGCCATCAAGGACATCTTCCGTGTGGGTGGATCGTCGGCGCTGGTGCTCCGGTGGAGTTGACCCTTCCGCAGAACCAACCGCCTCGGCATCCTGTTGCCATGGCCCTATTTCAAACAACGAAAAATAGCCAACTGGCACCGTATCACTTCCAGAGAATGATAGATGCCCGGGTATGTGGAGGATGAGCTGGCTATCGATTGCAAGGATGTTGACCTTGAACAGGAGGAAGAACTGTTGTCCCCGGCCCATCTCACAGTCGAGTCAATGACTGCACATGCAGAGTCGACCTCCTCGACCTTCCTCTATCTTATCTTGTCACTGCTGTCACAGCAATCGGATACGCTATCTCATGCTGCCTCCCACCTTGGGGTGGCCCATTCATTCACCACCTTGCTGCGCGCCTTTCCTTTTCATATCGCACAGGGAGTGATGGTTATACCCGCTGAAATAACAGCAAAGCATGGTGTCAATCAGCAAGAGGTATTCACGAAGCGCGAAACGTCCAAGGAACTCGAAGATGCGGTGTTTGAGTTTGCCACCATCGCCAACGATCATCTAATGACTGCCCGAGAGATGTTCAAGGAGACAGGGGGTAAAGTCCCACAAGAGGTCATGCCCCTGTTCTGTGCAGGTGTACGTATTTGCCCGTGTTTTCCGACTGTTGTTTCCTTAGCCTCATGGACAGATCCCGACTGCAAGTATCCTTGCGCGCCTGGAGGCGGTCAACTTCAATGTGTTTCATCCTAGGCTGCAAATGCGGGACTGGAGATTACCTTGGAGGGTACTGAGGAGTTACTATAAGAGGACTTTCTAGAGTAGCATGAAAAATATTGCGTGCCAGTAGCTGCCAATGTTGGGTTTCCTCGTCCTCCAACTTCACAACACGCACAGCTGCCATCGACACCCACAGCATCCATGACATGGCGTCAGCTTGGTTGTGTGGTTCGTTGTCGTATATTGGAATCTATTTTGCAGCGAATTTAGAAGTCCGATACTTGAGACTCTCCCAACGCTGCTTAGCTCTGCTTGCACAACTCCTTGGCACAACACTATTACCATCGCAAACAAAGAACAAGGTCCGCAAAAGATCAGCTTTGCTTGCCGTCCCTCACAGTCAAGACAGACTTGTCTTTGAGTTTTCTCTCGAACCGTCTGCGATTCGTGCGGCTATCGGAGTGGTCTCCTTGCCTGCCAACTTCGTCCCATGGAACGCCTGTGTGGTATGCGACACAGTTTGCTACGCCTTCCTCGTCCTTAGATAGGTTCTCTGCTAGATGAAATCATAGAGCTCGTCGTCTACGAGCTCGACGATCCCACTGCCCTGACCTTGACGTCCAAGCGTTTCCTTCGTGTCTCCCAGGATCCCTACGTGCGCGCGCACTACTTCCTCACTCGGTATGGCCACATGGATGCTATGTTCTGGGCACTGGGTAGGGGGAAACTCTTGAATGAGAAGGTCATCGATGTAGGTTTATGACTCGATATCCCGTGGCATATTCGGAACGGTTTTTGGCTGATTGTATGCGCCTTCCAACCCCAGATTCTCATCTCCAGCGGCGCGCACATATCCCGTTACCTCGTCCAAGTTGCCATACATCATTTCTATCGCTCAGCCGTCCACTTCATCAAGACAGTCTGGGTTCGCTCGATGCCTCTTCCCATCTTTTCGTACTTCCAGAAAGTCACCGCTGAGATGTTTGGCGAAATGCCCGTGGGCAAGAATGAGGATGACGGATCTATTTTCAGTGTTTTCCTGAAAGAGAGCAGGCTTCCTGTACATTTGAGGAGCACGAGTTGGGAGGACGTTCGTGACATATTACAAAAGTACCGAGTGCGTCACGTCTTTTTTCCTGCCAGAAATCAGCATTTAAACTCGATCGCAGTTCATCCCATTCAGTATGAAGGTTCGATGACCGTCCATCCAGATTTTCTCTGCGTTCACGCATCAACGTCCCTTTAGGATCCACTCATGGTCCAATTACCGATAGCACTCGCAGTCGAACCCAGGTTACTACCGTATGCTGAGGCAAACGGCTTTCGGATGGACACGAAGGTAATCATGGCTACATTGACAATGCGAGTAATGCTCAGCGTCAAAATTAGTATCGCGACTTCATTTTTCGTAAGATGTTTGAAAAGCAAGCTCTCAACTCTGTAGATCGGACGGATGACATTGTTCGTAATGTTCGGGAACTAAAACGACTGGATACGAGGTATTCATGCACATGCGTATGCAAAATTTGTCGATAATACTCACATTGCTTCCAAGGATGTTCCTCAGCCGTACTGTGGCCGGTGAAGTATGTATGGAGGCCAAGAGTAACGAATCAGCATATCGTGCCCTCAAATCACTCGATCGTGCAGGCGACCTATTGTTTTCGCTTCCGTACTGTTTCATTTCATCCTTATATTATGTTTAACTCAATGTCTTCTTTAGTACTTTGGTCATTGATTTGATAAAGGTGGACTTGTTCAAATGGGTTGTTGAGCACGTGTTAACACTTTTCCCAGCTTTTCGTGAAGACGCGTTCCATAACGACCGGCTATACCGTCAATGTTCTTCGGCAACTGTACACCGACTTTCCTACTTCTGACCCCACAGTTCGCACCGTCATGCTTTTGACCGTCTTCCTATTTGATGGCATCATCCCCCCTTCTGCACCTCTTGCTACAGCGAGGAGTAAGCTGGAAACCCTCGACTTGCTTCCGCTGACAAGGCAGGACCTCGTAAATGTCATGATAAACCCTTTTTTCGAAAAACCTCAAATCCTCCTGGAGTTTGCCAAAGAAGATATGGACATGAGCCCGAAGGAGATCAAAGAGCTTGTACAAGAGGTGGCCGTTGCATGTTTAGAAGTTGGCAGCAAAGTATATACATTCTTTACCTTATCAACCCGAAACATACTCAGACCACACAGGGGAAGACTATCCGGAGACTGGTGGAGAGTTATGTTCTCCAGGATACTCTCGCTGATGCTGCCGTTCAGCGATTCACACTCTCTGTAGCTGATTTGCCACCTTCGGAAGACGAACAGGCTTGCGCGGCTTATGAGGCACCACTTTGCCGCGATTTCAACAACTCGAAAGGAAACCGAGGGAACTCCAACTCGGCCTCCTCGCAGCATAATTTACCTGGGGTTTCACAATATAGTCCTCATAATGAGCCAGGACCTGCCAGCATGGTGGGGTCGTCACGGGAAATGGATGATGATACTGTTATAGCGGATGGGGCTCAACAAGATACAATGTCGGTTGTTGAGGACTTTGATCTCGTGAGTTTGCGTATGGTCTGTATATTGAATCTGTGCTAAATCATTCGTAGGGTACCATTGGGCAAGATTCTCTTTCTGTCATGATCCGCCAAGACGAAATGGCCCCAACTCGGTCCCGCCGGCGATCGTTTTATTACAGTTTCTATGGCGCTGACACCACAGCAAAACTTGGCTACCCAGTTGGTAAGTGGTCGCGAAGGTATGTGATAGGCAATGGTATTAACGGATGCTAGAATTCGTGCAAGTGGGGCGATGGGTCAAGGAAACATATCCTGTCAATAGTCCGATCATGGCGGTGTTTTTAACGCATGCTATTATTAACAACAACAGCACGGTACGCATAATAACCGTCTTCTCCGTGTCTTCTAGTGCCGATCTGTGTTCAGCTCCTTCACCTGTACCTCGCCTCGTCTGCACCGAGTTATACACCTTCGATGGTCCACGTACCTATCACCCTCAAGCATTTCAAGCTTCTTGCACACCTGGGAAGGGCACCTGTGAGTGATGTCGCAGACCATGTTTGTGTGATCGCTTATCGCTATTTCAGAACTTTTGTTTATATCACGACATTGAACTCGGGGCTGAATTCTACTTCAGCGAGGAGGACTACCTCTCCAAGCAGGCAACAGGAGTAGAGACAAGGCGGCCGGGAAAGCACAAGTCGAGGGCGGACGTCAAGAAAGAGACAAGCCCTGCGAGTGTGTCATGTTCCTTATATCAGATCGATCCGTCGAAGTCTGCATCGTTCACATCTACGTCACCGCGGATATCTCGGAGAAGGTCACGGAGGTCAACCACAACCACAACTACATCCTATGTGATTCCGGACTCCGATGATGAACTTATTGTCGAAGACGACGACGAGAACGCAATGATGGCTTTGATGAGTATGCAAGCGAAGAAGCGGAGGGTCGAGTCGAATCTCCAGCGTTGGATCAAGCACTTGTCCGCTCTTCTAACGGAGGAGCAACGGAAGGTAGCTACCGCTTTGTTACTCATATGGAACGTTCTTCTAACTTTGCACAGTACAAAGAGAAACGCAGACGATTGGAGAAAGCTGCACCAGCAGACGGCAAGCTGAGAGTTACCAAGGTATGCTCCCCTGGTTGTAGATATTCATATAATAAATCCGCAAAATTTTGTAGACCGAGTTCCACAAGTCACTAACCACGCATCTCCGGTCATTGCGCAAAGTCGACCTTGACAAGCGCAAACAGTTGTACGGGCCAGATGTGGCTGATGAAGACTACAGTGATGACGACGACGATGAAGAATACCGATATCAGAAGTCGCGGCCAAGTAAACGTCGTCGCACCAACATCGTGAGTTGACCAAACCAGCAGACGATAGGAAATTATGGACAGCCCATTACCTTTACATAAACGTACACTTTAACTCACATAATTGATCAAGTTGCACTCTGTAGAAATAATTTACGACTCAGCCTTCACACGGAAAATGAAATGGCATGCTAACTCGGCATATATGAACACCCACTTTATCAGACTTGAAATGTATAGTGGATGGAACAATCCCTAAGCTTCAATCTAAACCTGTCTTCCTCTGTTTCAACGTAGTCGACTTGCCTTTCTCCAGCAACATTTTCCCTCTTGTTCTCCCATGCGATCGCCACCCATAGGCATCCTGTCAGAGAATAGAAGAGCAAATATCCAATCATAATTGGACTGAGTACAATGATGGTTGTTTGTCTGTCCATATACGTTCTCATCCAGCCAGCTTTGCTGGTGGGTGAGAGCGACAGCCTGGAAGCGACATGTCACAGGCCTCAGAAGGGAGAAGTGCCTGCATACCAGCCAACGACTAAAGGCGCATCAAGAGTGTAGAAAAAACTCACCATTGCAGACGAATATACCACGGCGTGGATGTCAAAGTGCTAAAACCTAACTATTACATCCGATCGCCAAACCATGATCCCCTATTGATTTATGCACGGGTCGTGGTAAATGCACACGTCTCAACCACTCAGACTATTATATATGACATACTCTCCATAACTGCCAAGGTTGCCGCAATGACGAGAGGTCGTCATCTTTGTCAGCGACAAACCGATCGTGTTGGGCATGTCGATTCTAAAAAATGGAACACCTCTAAAAACACGTCTCATAGTCACAGGTCCGAAGAAAATGCAACGGGACAGAAAATGTGATGTTGGTCTATTCCTTACCTATCTCAGAGAAGACATATAGAATGTCGGGAAAGAGTTCCACTTCGCAATACTCAAATATGCGTTAACAGGAAGCCTGCAAAACCGGCTTTTGACAAGCCCTTCCCTACATAAGAGTCAGTGACGGCACCCACATCGGAGGATCAAAGTCTGTAACTGCCAAACTGGTCAGAAGCAGCTCCACAAGAACCCCATTCACATAATCCATACACCGTAAGAGTTAGGGATTGTGCGTTGGCATAGGTCACTTGACGTCCGCACGAGTTTTCAAGACTCAAACATGATGTAGCCAATGAAGTAAACGAACAGCGCTGTGTTATAAGGTGCGAGCCTTGAGCAGTGAGTATTGGCCCGTTAATTTTAGGTGGCAGAACGTCATCCCCCCTCTGCTACCTGGCGAGGGTGAACTCTCGACACTGGAACTATAAATTTTCAGAGATAGGGAGCTACTTATCTGTCCGGAAAGCTGGATATATGTACAGCAATGTAAAAATGGGGAGTTGACTTTGCAGATAGTTCTAGGTTTCTGCATAAAGTTATACCCTCTTGAAGTTATGCAAGGTGCAACACATACTTTGTTCCAGTTTCGGTGAGGTAGCTATAAAGTTCAAAGGGCGATCCACGTCACTTGTGGAAAGCATTTTATATCGCAAGACTGTCCATGATGAAGAGACGCCTAAAGATACCTGCTTTTCGTCACTGCTAGCATTTTGTGATGCACGGCGTTGCCATCAGCTCGGCCGCGGTAGTGGTGCACATAGTACAATCAGTGGCACGTTAGGCGTCCATAATATCAGCTAGAAGTAATAGAGAACAAACCAGTAGCATGCTGTACAAAATTGTACCCAACATCCGCGGCCCTTCGTTGGTCGCAACTTTTTTTTGTGTAAAACTGAGGAAGGGCAGGAGCATTCTTCATAAGATTGTGGCTTGAGATTATTCCACCCCTCGGATGAGAATTAGCTTGAATGATCACTCCAGACGTTCTGCTCGTGTGCAGTTATGGAGAACGAAGCTAAACCTACCACACACATATTCAAGAGATTTAGTTGTATCCAACGAAACTCCACTGGTAATTCCATATCAGTTTATGACTCATGAAAGAGAGAGGGAGACAAGATGCCTGGAAATTTCACAAGGGGGTCCGATCTTCAAATTGCAGAGACGGGGAAATTAACCATCTTGCCTGATGTGATTGTGATACACCTGGATCATGAGTACTGTGAGTAACCAATGCCAGAGTTGGCAGACTTCAAACTTGTGTTGTTGGACACCGTGGGAAGTATTGTGAATAGAGGCTGCGCCAGGAAGCGACTCGCAAGACATCAACTGCAGGCCATGGAAGGCCTTTTCTTCAACGTCCGTCCCAGCTAACATTTGTCGAACTCGCCTGGTGTCTGACATTCATTCAGGTCAACACTGGCTTCCTAGAAGGCATTGTACGAGGTTACAAAGCTGGCATCCTAACTCAGAGTCATTATGCCAGTTTGACGCAGTGTGAAACTCTGGATGGTATGCACATTGACTTGCATCGGCATTCTATCCCATGCTCAATCAACTTACCCAGACCTGAAGACCCAACTGTCCTCGACAGACTACGGTAACTTTCTTGCGAACGAGGTATCACCTACGACGACCATAATCTCGGATAGAGCTACGCAAATGCTTGTTGACCAATTCAACTACCTTCGTGGTAATGCCGTCGAGCCCCTCAGCAAATTTCTCGACTACATCACGTTCGTCCCTGTGTACCTTTCGCTGGTTCCATTGCTCATTGGACACGTTTTCAGGTACAGCTACATGATTGACAACGTGGTGCTCTTGATCACGGGCACCCTGCACGAACGAGATACGCATGAACTGTTAGAGCGGTGCCATCCTCTAGGCGTTTTCGATACAATGCCCGCCCTTTGTGTCGCTACCAATGTCGAGGAGCTGTACCATAGTGTGCTCGTGGAAACGCCCCTTGGTAAGGAACTGAGCTTCATAGATGTATGAAGGACTTAGTCACATTTCTTCCCCTACAGCCCCTTACTTCCGCAATTGTCTCTCGGCCACAGACCTTGATGATCTCAACATCGAGATCATCCGGAATACCATCTACAAAGCTTATCTCGAAGACTTCTATGATTTCGTGGATACTTTGAGTTCGCCTACATCGGACGTGATGCGCAATATCCTCGCATTCGAGGCAGATCGGAGGACGATCAATATTACCATCAACTCATTTGGCACAGAGCTGACAAAAGAGCAACGCGCGAAGCTCTTCCCCGCCATCGGCAGATTGTTCCCGGAGGGAAATAACGCGCTTGCAAAGGCAGAGGACATAGATCAGGTCCGACTGGTCTGCGAAAATATATCAGAATACCGGTCGTTCTTTGACAACTCTGTGTCCAGTTCCGGAGCTAGCCAGGACCTGGGAGACCTGGGAATAGCGGCGCAGTTAGAAGACCGATTTTTTCGAACGGAGGTGCGGCTGAACAAGGAAGCATTCTTGCAACAGTTTCAGTATGGCGTATTCTACAGCTATGTAAAGCTGAAGGAGCAAGAAATCCGTAACGTGACTTGGATAGCGGAGTGTATTGCTCAAGACGCGAGGGATAGGATAAATGACTATATACCGATCTTCTGATGCCCTTCCTTGGATACTTATTGTGTCATTCTTGTGATAGTTTAGCCAACCTTTCGTTAGACATGCTTTTGGACCGTTCGGCAATGCATTGATTCTTGTACAAGAATAAGAATATCCTGTACATGTCACTATCAATGTGTACATGGTTAGAAGTTGATGCCTAACGGAAGACAATGATTGTGCTCATTTACAACCTATTGAACATCCTCACGCAGTCATTTGTGAAACTACACCTGAGGAGTAAGTTGAGAGCTCCGTCGTCTCCTTGAGACCCGGCTCCCCCGAAGTGGTATGGGAGGAAGCTGGTAGCGAGGATTCTGTTCCAAAGAGGGCTTGACCAGCTTTGACAATATCCCCATTACATTCCTCCTTGGTTGCTATTTGGCGTGCCAGTCTTTCATCCATCCAGGGACCTGCCCCACTCAGATCGCAGCCCCCAGCGTGCTCACAGGTACACTTCCCGCCGAGGGTGGTCGGAAGGTTCTCCGCATCGATGAGTTCCAGCAGAACCTTGTGGTAGTCTGATCCTAATATATCGACCTTGTCGGCTGTTTCTTTCGCTAACCAGGGTTTGATGAAAGACCATATGAATGCAAATGAAGAAGGTGCATTAATAATAGCAAGTTTGGCCAACCTGGGGGGATAAACCAGACATGATTAAGTGAACACCACAATGAATCAGCGACGCACGTCTCTGGGTAATAATCCTGGAAGATCTGGGAGGATGCTTGCAATAAAGATTTGATTTGCCAAAACTGGGACAAACTGGTAGCCATGAGATGGAAACCACGCAAAAATAAGGAGATACGTACCCAAATTCTTTGAGGTCCATGATGACGAATGACCCACTGATATGACGACCCGCAACACGGGATGCAGCGGGAAGAATGTCGCGAGTGAGAGCTTCCGTTGTCACGACGATCGCTTCCCAATGCCTTTCGGGAGTGATATGTTTATAAAGTTCAGAGAGGTCACATCCGCCAAAGAACTCAATGTTCAACGGCTGTCCTAGCTGTCGACGTTTCGTGAAACTAAGAAAACTGTGCAGAGATCAGAGCGACACGCTGTGGACCCACTTGCCTTGTCTGTCTGATAAAGACGATGTCAAGGGGGGTAGAAGGTCCCAAAATAGTAACCATCTCACCTTGTGGAAGTACATTGACCAAGATTTGAACATATGTTCACGGCCAGGATACTCCACGGTCGTCAGCGATGTCAAAGCGACGAAACGGTCGACCGTATTCTGTCACTCACATCATACAAATCGAGTGTCTTGTATAATTCATCTATGCCTATGCCTCCTACTGTTTTACGCCAGTGTTGGGCATTCTTGATCATTTTCTTTGCTTCATTTACATTGAACTTTCTCGCCCGCAAGAATCGACTACACGGAGCGGGAGGAGGGACATTTTTGTTCAGGGGGGGAACGATGTTATCAGGACTTACAGCAAAGTCCAGTCGTCAGTTCCTATGGAGTCGCCGTCTTGAACGATACTTTCCTGAAACACTTGGGTACGAAATTGCTCTAGTATTTCTGCCTGCTTCGGAATGAGGGAAATGGAGTCGCCAGAAGCCATAGAATACTATCTAAAATACCCACCAGCGTCTATGTACTACTTGAACCAAACTTAAGCGCGCTCCAACGTGGCTTCACACGTGCCCAGACGCAACGGTTGTCGCACGCTTCTCTTTCAGTACACATGATTCTATGGAGGTCGGGACTGTCGCGCTAAGACGGAAGCCACCCATTGACCATATATAGTCAACTTTCACACCAGGACTCCGGACACTGCGTGATGTAGGATATGATATTGTTAATAAAACCCGTGTAGCTGGGCGCTGTTCCTCATTATCATCCAGCAGGCCTGGGTCGCTCGATTTCGAACACTTTGGGTGAGTCTTGCGCTCTCGAGTG